>FZPS01000027.1_pt243 | contig 30010 bp, 27 predicted proteins | sample 1817821 | NCBI WGS metagenome assembly FZPS01 (sample SAMEA104158645, study PRJEB21678) | metagenome | place: Germany | collected 2015-04-21
TATAATGGTTTTGTTCTTTATTGAGAAATCTTCGAACTTACCGGGATTTTTATATAGTAAATCTATATATTTCTTAAGGATATATAAAAACTCTAACGAAGACTTAAACCGTATCGTTTCAATAATGTCCCGGTAGAAAAGTGAATTTTTATTGGAAAGAATAAATTCTATCTGCTGGTTCAGGCCAAAGACTTTTTGCTTTGTCTTTAAACTGCTTTTTGCATATTCCATAAATGTGGTTTGGCGCACATTTTCTTCGCCAAGCTCAGGCAGCACTTCAGATATATAATCGTTAAACATGTCGTTTGGCGAGAATATAACTACATTTGAGCTGTTCAAACTATTTCTGTAACGATATAAAAGAAAAGCTATCCGGTGCAACGCGACGGAGGTTTTTCCGCTTCCTGCAGGTCCTTCCACAATCAGAAGTCTATGCTCTTCATCCCGTATTGCACGGTTCTGTTCTCTCTGGATAGTGGTAACGATACTCTTCATTTTTTCGTCCTTGCTTTGTCCAAGGATTTCCTGCAGAATATCGTCATCGATCTTAATATCTGAATCAAACATATACTCCATCCGTCCATTTTTAATACGGTACTGCCTTTTTAAATGCAGTTCGCCTTTAATGGTTCCTGAAGGAGACGAATACTGTACCCTGCCGGGTTCATAATCGTAAAACATACTGGATATGGGCGCTCTCCAGTCATATACAAAAATCTCAAGGCTGTTCTCATTCTGAAGGGTTGATATGCCAATATATATTTGTTCAGGTTCACTCTCTCCGTCTTCTTTAAAGTCGATCCTGCCAAAGTAAGGGTTATCGCGCATTTTCTCGAGGTATTGTATCTTCCGGGCGGAGCCTTTAAAGGCACTTTCCATATTTCGCATTTCATCGAGATACATTTTAGCCTGAACCAGTTGCTCCAAATCGTGAAGATTTGTTGGGGCTCCTTCCACTTCCTCCCACATATTCCTATAGGTTTCACGCATATTTTTTTCAAAATTGCGCTTATCCTTATATCTTACCTGCAACTGACGGTTAATTTCATCGAGGGTTTTTTTAAGTCTTGCCTCTTCGGCTATCTGTTCCTGCCGCATTTCTTTTACCTCCCTTTAATAAAGCTGGTATTTATCTTTTACATGTTTTTAATGCAGCCTTTCCTTTTATTATACAATAGTTTACTCCAAATTATTGCGCATCTTAACAGTTACAGCACGAATTTAATATAACAATTACGGTGAAATGTATTATCATTTTTCTGATTTTTTTGTTAAAATATTAATCGGGAAAATTCGAATAAGCACTTATTAAATATTGGAAAGGAGATATTATGAAATTAATTGACGTAACAAGACCAATTTTTACCGGAATGACCGTATGGCCAGGGGATGAAAGTGTGGTTATTGAACGCACTTCATCAATTGCTGAAGGCGGCGCGGCCAATATATCGCGGCTGCATGCGGGTGTGCATGCCGGTACACATATAGATGCCCCGCTCCATTTTATTGATAACGGAAAAAGCGTTGACAAGCTTGATATAAATCTTTTTGCCGGACGGGCAAAGATAATCGATATGCAAGAATCTGGGAGCATACGGTATGAGCATGTTAAAAGCATTAATAAAGCGGAATCGGACGCGGTTTTTTTTAAAACGGCATGCAGCGGCCATACTCTTGAAGAACCTTTTAACACGGCCTTTACAAGCCTTGAATACGATGCGGCCGTGCATCTTATCGAAAAAGGAATAAAAGTTATAGGAACCGATTCTTTATCAATAGAAAGATATGGAAACAAAGGCAATGAAGTACATAAGCTGCTGCTTAAAAACAATGTTCTGATTATTGAAGGGTTATGGCTTAAGGATATATCGCCCGGGATGTACAATTATATTTGTCTGCCGATACTTATAAATGGTTCGGACGGAGCACCCGCCAGGGTTGTGTTGTCAAAGCACTCCTAAACCACCTGCCTTTACAGGCAAAAAAACAGATTTCTGCCTAAATGCCGGCAGCGTATTGTTTTTGATATTCTTCGAAAGGAAATGCGAAATGATAGTTGTAAAAAGAGTAAAGGACAGATCAATGTACGACACGGCCTGCCGAATCAGAATAGAAGTTTTTGTACGCGAACAGGGTGTTCCGGAAGAAATTGAAATGGATGAATACGACACCACGGCCGAACATGTGGTTGCATTCCGCTTCGATAAACCCGTAGGATGCGGAAGGATTGTAATACTTAATGGCAGCGCTAAAATCGGCCGGGTCGCGGTTATTAAAGCCGAACGGGGAAAAGGGATAGGCAGAAAAATCTGTGAAGAATTAATTAAAATTGCGGCGGAAAAGGGAATAAATAAATTTGTTCTGAATTCACAGCTTACTGCCGTTGGTTTTTATAAAAAATTGGGTTTTGAAGCAGTTGGGGAAATATTCACCGAAGCCGGCATAGAGCATGTTAAAATGCTGATGGAAGTATAATCCCAAATGCTTCCGTCTTCCATCAGAGAACAACCCGGTTATTAAGCGTCTATCCCAATAAACGTGATCGCAAAATAAAAGTACATTATTAAGGCAAGAGCATCAACTACTGTAGTAATAAGAGGACTTGCCATAATTGCCGGATCGAGCTTTAACTTTTTTGCTATTATTGGCAGCATGCCGCCGATAATCTTTGCGATTATAACAGTAAAAATTAGGGTTACCGAAACGGTCAGCGCAATTGGCAGAGGATACTTTTCCAGAAAGTATATTCTTACAAAATTTAAAGCCGATAGAATAACCCCCACAAGAGCGCTTACTCTCATTTCTTTCCATATCACCTTAAAAATATCTTTCGAGTCTATTTCGCCAAGAACAATGCTTCTGATAACCATGGTGGATGCCTGGGAGCCCGCATTACCCCCGGTATCCATCAACTGCGGAATAAACGCGGCAAGAACCACTACCGACTGCAGTGCCGCTTCAAAATGTCTTATTATATACCCTGTAAAGGAAGCGGAAACCATTAAAACTAAAAGCCAAACAATTCTTTTACGGGCAAGTGTTAAAACGCCCGTATTTATATATTCCTCATCAGAGGGCTGCACGGCGGCCATTTTATAGAAGTCCTCGGTATTCTCTTCTTCGATTACGTCAACAATATCGTCAATGGTAATAATTCCAACAAGCCTGTGTTCATTATCGACGACAGGTACCGCGAGCAAGTCGTAATTTTTAAAAATATCGGCAACATATTCCTGATCGTCGTGGGTATTAACAAACAAAGGCTCTTTGTGCATAATTTCGCCCAGCGTTTTATCAACCGGGGCAAGTACGAGATCCTTAAGCGACACAATGCCTTCAAGGTGTCTTTCGGCGTCAATAACATAGCAGGTATAAATTGTTTCTTTGTCGGGCGCCGTTTTTCTTATCTTTTCCAGTGCTTCGCTAACCCGCATCTGTTTCTTTAAATCGACAAACTCAATCGTCATAAGGCTTCCGGCGGAATATTCCGGATACATAAGAAACTGGTTTATCAGCTTGCGTTCAACGGCGCTTGTGTTCTTTAATATCTTTTTTACGACATTTGCAGGCATTTCTTCAAGAAAATCAATTTTATCATCAAAATATAAATCCGATACGATGTCCGCCAATTCTTTTTCGCTTGCAAGCTCGGAGAATTCAGCCTGACGCTCTTTGGAAAGATGTGAAAACACGTTCACGGCTATTTCTTTAGGCAGCAGTCTGAAAGCCAGAAGAGCCTGTTTTTCTTCGAGGGAATCCATAAATTCAGCAATATCATACGGCTGAGCATTTATTAATTCATTCTTTAATGATGTATAGTCTTTATCAATTACCAAACGGTTGACTTTTTCAAAATCCACAGCAATAACCTCCCTTTTGGCTATTTTGAACCCTTTAAAAAGGCATGAAAAAAATTAAAGCTTGATGTAAAAAATAAAAAAGTAAAAACTGGTTTGCCGCCGGTGGTATTTTTTGCTGTTAATAAAATGTTACAACAGAATACGATCATGCATAAGAAACATGCATGTTACAACAAAACTGAACTAAGGCGGCAGAATAAAACAGCATCCGGGTAAAGGCTGTATAAATACGTAATATTAGTATTACAGGGCCCGTCTTCCATTCTACCACCTCCATTGATATGGATTACCTATCCAACAGAATTAATTATACTCCTGTGTATTCATATTTTCAATAAAAAATATTAATCGGTTGCCCATTTCATAAAGGGCATTTCATATTTATTAAATAAACCTGCATGTTTCGGTACAACCCGGAATGAATATCCGTATTCACCACCATCCGTAATCGAAAAAGTAGCCGAATAAAGAAAAGCAGACGAGTCGTGCTGCCCGACAACAGTCATTTCCACGCTTTCGCCCTGGCTTATTTTGTTACCGTCAACAAGCCCGTAGTATACTTCGACAAGGACATCATCAGGGGTAAGGCTGCCTAATTGGACTACTGCGTAAAAAGTAACAGATTCATCGGATTTCACGTTTTTATCTTTCAGTGCATTTTCTTCTTTGTATGCAAGTATTCGTACCTGGGGCCATGATTTTCGTATTTTTTCCTTCCATGAAGATAATACTCTTACAAAATTATAATCGGAGCTTTTTATCTGTTTTACTCTGTCGATGCACGGGATGTAAAAATTACGTGTATAATCCTGTACCATCCGATGGGTATTGAAGGCAGGCGTTAATGATTTAATTGATTCTTTCATCAGTTTTACCCATTTTACAGGGATGCCCTGCTCGTTTCTCTGGTAGTACAAAGGTATTATCTGGTTTTCAAGAGTGTTATACAGTGACTGACTGTCGGCATCATCCTGATGGAACTCGTTATCGTAGAGTGTATTATCTCCAATTACCCAGCCGTTTTTCCCGTTATATCCTTCACACCACCAACCATCTAAAACACTGAAATTCAATATCCCGTTTATGCATACCTTTTGTCCGCTTGTACCGCTGGCTTCAAGAGGCCGCCTCGGATTGTTGAGCCAGATGTCAACACCTTGAACAAGATTTCTTGCCAATGTCATATTGTAGTTTTCGACAAGAAAAACCTTCCCCTTGAATCCTTCCGCTCGCGAAATGTCGTGAATATGCTTAATTACCTCATGAGCCGGCCTGTCGGCGGGATGAGCCTTGCCGGCAAAAATAATCTGAACAGGCATATTTATGTTGTTAAGCAGCCGTTCAATTCTGGACATATCCCTGAATATAAGATTGGCGCGTTTGTATGTGGCAAAGCGCCTTGCAAAGCCTATTGTAAATGCATTTTCATCGGGCAGCCTGTCAAGCATGTCAACTTCGCTGAGCGGCATTCCGTTCAGCCTGTACTGCAGCTTAAGCTTTTCACGGACAAATTTTACCATCTTTGCTTTAAGCTCGCAATGTATCTTCCACAGCTCTTCATCGGGTATCCGGTCTATAGCGTCCCATATACCGGGTTCATATAGTTTATCCTGCCAGTCGTTTGGAAGGTACTTGTCATATAGATATTTGTAACTTGGTGATAGCCATGTCAGTGTGTGTATGCCGTTAGTTATGTGTGATATTGGTACGTCATCCTCTGTTGTGCCAGGCCAGATACTGTTGTATATGTTTCTGGAAACTGCTCCGTGAAGTTCGCTGACTCCGTTCCTTTTACCGGACATATTCAGAGCGAGGACTGTCATATTAAAATTATGCGGATCGCTGGGTTTTAAACCCAGGTTAATAAATTCATGACGGTGCAGCCGTAACTGCTCCCAGTAATCGCTAAAATATCGATCTATCATTTCAAGCGGGAATACATCATTGCCGGCAGGCACAGGTGTATGAGTAGTAAAGACTGAAGATGATGTAACAACTTCACGTGCTTCGTTGAATGACATGTTATTGCCGTTAATTAGTCTTCTGCATAATTCAAGAACCATAAAAGCGGAATGCCCTTCGTTCATATGATATACCGTTCCTTTGATCCCTAAGGCATCCAAAGCTTTGACGCCGCCAATACCCAGCAGTATTTCCTGTTGAATTCGGGTTTCGCGGTCACCCCCATATAATCTGGCGGTTAAACCTCTGTCATACTGATTGTTTTGGGGGATATCCGTATCCAAAAGATAAAGATTGATCCGCCCTATGCAAACCTGCCAGATTTTCGCATAAACCCTGCGCCCAGGTAAATCAATGTAAATTACAATCGGTTTTTCTTCTGTGTCCAGGACCATTCGAATGGGCAGATGCGATATGTCGAGGGCTGTAAATGCGGTTTCCTGCCAACCATCCCTGTTTATTCTTTGGTTGAAATATCCCTGTTTATAAAACAGGCCTATCGCCGTAAACGGAAGCCCCAGATCGCTTGCGGTTTTACAGTGGTCCCCCGACAACACGCCAAGCCCTCCCGAGTAGATCGGCAGAACTTCATGAAGCCCGTATTCCGCTGAAAAATATATTATATTTTCAGACAATTTATCCTGATATGAGCGCGCATACCACGTGTCTCCAGTGTCGGTCATATATTGATCAAACCGTTTAACAACATCTCGGTATTGCGCCATAAAGGTTTGATCAGACAATATTCTCCGAAGCTTCATATTGTTTACTTCCTGCAGAAAGCGCACAGGGTTCTTATTGAGTTTTTCCCATAAAGGCAGATCTATAGCACGGTATAGATCAATAGCTTCATTATTCCATGACCACCACAGGTTATATGCAATATCTTTAAGCCTTGCCAGCTCGGGGGGCAATTCTGTCGTAACTTTAATTTTCCCAAGGATATTCATAATAAAAGTCCATCCTTTCAAGTATGAATTAATTGGTATTTGCAACAGTAAAAACATATATATTATTATTTACAAAACATGCGCATTAAAACCTTTTTAAGCATAGTTTAAGAAATAAACGATCAGGTTATTTAATACAGCCGCATATTTCTTATATTTAACCAATTAAATGTATATATGCCCTGATTACCGTATTAATAATACGCAAGATAAAAAACAATTTGTTCCAATATGTTTTTGTGATAAACGTATTACTCCGGTGTTTCGCTGATGATGGGCGACATTCTCCAGCGCACTGCTTTTAGCAGGATACCTGGGGGCGGTCTAATAAATTACTGCGCAATAGATCTAATTGATATGCGGCAAAACAGCAGCGTAAAGCGTATTGTAAAAAGGGCATTTTTGCTATATACTACTGTATAATATAAATTTCGTTGCTGCCGATATTTAAATAGAAGGCTTTGCAAAAGATGGTTAATAAAAATGGTATGTTTTTACACAATGTCTTTGCCGACAGCCTTTATGGTAAGCAGGAATATAAATGCTTACAGAGAATCAAAAAACCATACCGATAAGAGGGGGTATTATTGTGGCAGGCGAAAAAAAATTTGGATCTTCGATGTTCGGGTTTAAACGCTCTGATGTGAATGCATATATTGAAAGGATTATACGTGAGTTTGATCAACGGCTGAAGGAAAAAGACGAGGAAAATGCTATGCTGAAATTCCAGATAAAAGAGTTGACTGCAAAGTATGAACAATTGTCACAGGAAGCCGAAAATTTAATAAGGGACAAGGAAAAAATTGCAGGTGTATTAATGCAAGCCCAGGAAAAGGCTGAAGCAATGATGGAGGAAGCAAGAGGCCGGGCAGTCGAGGAAAAAGCAAGGCTAAATCAATTGCTTGAATCAGAAAGGGAAAAGATTGTTGATATAAAACGGGAATTAAAAAACCTAAAGAATCAAATTACCGGTATATTGTCAAGGTATCAGCAGGAAATTAATGAAACTGTAATGAATATTGAACAAAATGAGTTATATTATACTACAGAGGAAACGAGCGGTGAAAACGAAAATCCTGATGACACGGAAAATGAAATTCAGGCAATACCGGAATATGAGGATGAAGAGGTTATCAATAGCGAAACTCAGACAGAATGATATACTGCTGAAATGATATATTAATTAATATTGATAAACAAAATCCCGCAGTCAATTGCGGGATTTTTAGGAGGATTGTTATGAAAAACGAGTTATTGGAAATACTGGCACAAAACTGCAGAATAACCAATGCGCAGATTGCGGTTATGCTCGGTATCGAAGAAGAAGACGTAGCTGACATGATAAAAGAAATGGAAGAAAAAAATATTATTTTGGGATATCCTGCGCTTATAGACTGGGAAAAAACCGAAGAGGAAACTGTTACCGCATATATTGAAGTCAGAGTAACCCCGCAGAGAGGCCGCGGCTTTGACAAGGTAGCCGAAAGAATCTACCAGTATCCCCAGGTAACACATTTAAGTTTAATGTCTGGTGACTATGATTTGTTTGTTACTGTTGAAGGAAAATCAATGAAGGAAGTAGCGTTGTTTGTCGCTGAAAAACTGGCTCCGATAGAGTCTGTTTTAAGCACCTCTACCCACTTTGTCCTTAAAAAATATAAGGAAAAAGGTGTGGTTTTTGAACAAAAATACAAAGATAACAGAGAGGCCGTGGTTTTATGAATATAAAAAAGATGCTCTGCCGGCATATCACGGCTGTTCCTCCCTCAGGCATAAGAAAATACTTTGATATGGTAAATGAAATGGAGGATGTCATTTCACTTGGAATCGGGGAGCCTGATTTTGTTACTCCGTGGAATATACGTGAAGAAGGCATTTATTCTCTTGAAAAAGGATATACAAATTACTCATCAAATGCGGGGGCAATTGAGCTCAGACGTGAAATATGCCGCTATATGGAGAGGCGTTTCAATCTGCAATATTCTCCGGAGCATGAAGTCCTTGTTACGGTAGGCGGAAGCGAAGCTATTGATTTGGCCATCAGAGTCCTTGCTACAAAAGGGGATGAGGTTATTATTCCGGAGCCTTCATTTGTCGCATATAAAGGGTGCACGTTATTTTCCGGGGCAACTCCTGTACCGTTAAGGTTAAAGGCTGAAAATGAATTTCGAATCAGGCGTGAAGATTTGGCCGAAGTCGTAACTGAAAAAACAAAGGCTTTGATTTTAGCTTATCCGAATAATCCGACAGGCGCGATAATGCAGTATGATGATTATGCTGAAATAGTTGATTTTTTGAAAGATAGGGAAATAATGATTATTTCCGACGAGCTTTATGCTGAATTGACATATGAAGGCAGCCATGTTTCAATAGCAAACTTTGAGCAAATGAAAGACAGGACAATAGTAATAAACGGGTTGTCTAAAGCATATGCGATGACGGGTTGGAGGATTGGTTATGCGTGTGCGCACAGGGACGTCATAGAGCAAATGAAAAAAGTTCACCAGTATGCGATTATGTGTGCGCCGACCACAGCCCAATATGCAGCCATAGAAGCGTTAAAAAACGCTGATGATGAAGTTGCGGAAATGGTTAAGGAATATAACCGAAGGAGAAGGCTTGTACTTAACGGCTTCCGCGGCATTGGCCTGGAATGCTTTGAACCAAAGGGAGCATTTTACGTATTTCCCGATATACGCAAATCAGGAATGACATCAGATCATTTTTGCGAGCGTTTGCTTATGGAAGAAAAAGTGCTTATGGTGCCGGGGAATGCGTTCGGCGAATGCGGTGAAGGCTTTGTACGGGCAACTTATGCAACATCAACTGAAAATTTGATTGAGGCAATTAAGCGTACCGGGAGATTTTTGAGCAGGATATAACGAGGGGGCAAAGACCCCTCATTTCTATCTTACCTGCCGCTGCTGTTTTTTTGCCAATTAGGCCGAAAAACCTTTTTAAGTATCAGCTCATCAAGGTAACGGCTTGCTTCAATGATTTGTTCCGCAGTTCCTGTCTCAATTAAAGCATAGAGATTCCTTCGTGCTTTTTCCAGTTCTTTCATCATATGTACTCCTAAAAACAAGACATTAGTGTCAAAAATTCTCAACAAATTCTGTTAAAGCATGGTATACATTGTATAAATATGGTTATATTTTAAAATATTGATTGAAATATGTCAATATTATATTAGTTTTTGGTAACTCAGGTTTATAAATTAAGTTATTGTTAAGCCATATACGGATAAATAATCTGAAATGCTGAACTAATAATTTGTTAAATAAAAGGTAGTATTACATATAATGCATTTAAAAACAAACAAAAAAATGATATGCTAATATACGATTACTTATGATCCTGTCTTTGACACTTGTGAGATATAAAAACTCTGGAAAGCCATGTAAATCAGGCATTCCAGAGTTTTTTAAATTATTAAAAAGTGCGTAATTTTTTTTCTTTTTTGGTGTACTTAAAAATATTTCTTATTTCTTTTTTGCTAACAATTTCAGTATCAGTCCTAAATCCGAATGAATCATGTAAGGCATCAGTAAAATCAGTTCTTGTGTAGGTTGGAACATATCCTTCAGCAGGAATATGATAAAAATTCATGCCTCGTAAACCACTTATGATTTCGTCGCTAGTATATTTTCCACCTAGGTATTTTTCAAGATATCTGTATAAGACTAAGGCAAGAAAACATATAGTAAAATGTGCTCGTATCCTGTCATCCCGGCTTAAGTATACAGGTCTTGCCTTAAAGTCATATTTCATGATCTTAAAACATTCCTCAATTTCCCATCGTCTGTGGTTTATCTTTGTAATAGCTGTGGCGTCATCTTCAAGGTTTGTACATACTGCATAAAACCCATCATACATTTCTTCATCTGCTATCGCCTCTTTGTTTAGGCTATGTATTGTTTTATCAGCTATTTCACCATCTTTCGTGATGTTAGTAGATGAGATGAAGCGTTTAAAATCATTCTGACTTTTTTTAGTGATGCCTGATGGTCTTGATTCAATCAGTTTAGCAGCACGTTCCAACTGTCTGCTTCTTAGTTGCCTTTGATAATCTCTGTATTTCAAGGAGAAAGTGACAATAAGTTTCTGCTCCAGGCCGTCTTCCTTTATCCAGCGTTCTTTGTAAAAGTTCTCTCCTTTGTATTTTTCATAGATTTCTTCATCCTTATAAAACAGGCTAATATCGTACGATTTACTCTCATCGTGCAGGTGCCAGCCTTTAGGGTCAAGAGCCCACTGCTTTAGGTGTTTTTTTAACTTTTTAACAGATTGAGTTGTAATGAACGCCCTTCCATTTCTATCGTTAAATTTGCGGTTTTCTGTTGATGATAGTCCGGCATCGGTGCACACGATGAATTTTGATAGCTCAAAGTCTTTGAGGATCTTTTCTTCTAATGGTTTAAGTGTTGTCTGCTCGTTTGTGTTACCACTGTGGATACTGAACGCAAGGGGGATACCATCTCCATCCATAAACAGCCCCATTCCCACAATTGGATTAGGCTTATGGTCCTTACCAAAACCATATTGTTTAAGACCCTCTTCTTGCTCTATCTCAAAGAAATAGTTAGTGCAGTCATAGTAAAGAATGCGATCATTTCTTTTAGAGACAGATAAGCTATTTTCATAAAGATTTGATTGAATGAAGTCGGTTTCCTTAGCAATCACTTCTAAGGCTCTGTATACATGCTGTAATTCAAAATCGGGTTGTTCTAACAGGCTTTTTGATTCCTGATGAGTATTCAGTTTCGAAGATGGGAAAAGTATTCTACCGTAAGTTAATCTCGAAAGGATAGAATCAAGATTAAAAGTAAATTTATACCTGGTCGAAATATCCTTGCAAATCTTATGTAGTCCTAACTGGTGATATATTTGCTGCAGGAACAAATAGCCACCATTGAAAGATCTCTGTATACCTTTTTCAACTCGTTTAGACTGACTGTACTTTACAATAACATCTCTGGTTTGTTCTTTTTCTTTTTTGTTTAGTTCCTCAATGTATTTTTTCGCCCATTCATAAGGATCCTCACCGTTAAGTCTTTCTCTGAGTTCGGCTTCAGTTCCAAGTTTCTCTACAATTTTAGTAGTACGTTTCTTGTTTTCCGTAACATCCTTTATCACATAAAGTGAAGTGGCATTTTTAGATTTTGAAAGGGATAATCTCATAAGGGCACCTCCTCTGTTCCCTTATATTATACCACATTACGATACAATACGAAAGAAAAACTTTTAAAATTTGACAAAAAAATAAGCCTATATCAAGGCTTTTGGAGATTTTTTCTTTATTCAAGTGTCAAATACCCGAGAAGAAGGAAACCGTTTCTGGCTTGAATACCTTTCAGTTGAACCGGATAAATGGGAGTTTTAAACTCGCAAGGTTAAAATTGGGCTTATATGGTACTAACTAAAGATTTACTGCAATGAAAATTACAATTTACACTCTCGGAATAAACAAAAAAGATGTGTTATAATGAACATATAGTTTACGTAATATAAAAATATTTATTCTTAAAGGCATTAAGACTTATGAAGCTGAAACACCTTATATTTTTTTCACTGGCTGCCATACAGGTGCATGGATAAGTTAAACAGGAAAAAGCAAGTTTATACAGTAGATTTGCAAATTAAGCGTACATTGTTTTTCAGAGAGATAATGAGCAGTGGGCATACTTTCAGCCACCAAAGCGAAGAAAGGCTTAAAGAATTGGGAATTACTCTTCAGAACAGACCTATAATTTCCATAGCAGTACGCATTCAGGATGACGCATGGAATTATGAACAAAACTACAAACTTGCCGTTATAAAAGCATGTAATAATATTTTAAAATAATAACTTAAAGGGAGGTCGTAATTAAAATGATTCCAAAGACGATGAAAGCATTGGTTGCATTCAGTACAACGGATTACCGTTTGGTAACCGATTACCCCGTACCTGAATGCGGACCAGATGATGTGATTATCAAGACCGAAGGCTGTGGTGTATGCGCTGGGGACTTAAAATGCATGCATGGTGCGGCCATGTTCTGGGGTGATGAAAACCAGCCTTCCTGGGTTGAATCCCCATTTATACCCGGGCATGAGTTTATCGGTACTGCAGTTGCAGTAGGAGAGAATGTAACGGATTTTAAAGTTGGTGACCGTTTGGCTGCCGATCAGATTGTTCCCTGCGGTAAGTGCCGTTTCTGTAAAAGAGGACAGTATTGGATGTGCCAGCCGCATAAAATTTTCGGGTTTTTTAAAACCCTAAACGGCGGAATGGCGGAATATGTCAGATTGCCGAAGGGCTCGGTCATATCAAAGGTACCAAAAGAACTGCCGCTGGAAAAAGCATTGCTTATTGAACCGTATGGATGTTCAAAACATTGTATTGACCGCGCCCAAATCGGGTGTGAGGATGTAGTGGTTATTGCCGGTGCAGGTACACTTGGGTTGGGAATGATAACATACGCCCGTATGAAAAACCCGGCGAAGCTGATTGTTTTGGATATGATAGATTCCCGGCTGGAAAAAGCTAAGGAATTTGGAGCGGACATTGTTATGAATCCCGGTTCCGAAGACGTGGTTAAAAAGATAATGGATATGACAGACGGATATGGCTGTGATATTTATGTGGAAGCAACCGGTCATCCATCTGCCGTGGTACAGGGTCTGTCAATGATACGCAAACTTGGGCGTTTTGTTGAATTCTCGGTATTTAGCGAGCCGACAACGGTAGACTGGTCAATTATCGGTGATCGCAAAGAGCTTGATGTTTTAGGCGCGCACCTTTCTCCGTATTGTTATCCTTTTGTAATTGAGAATATTGCAAACGGGAACCTGAAAACAGAAGGTGTAGTGACACGTGTCTTTGAGATTGAAGACTGGGAAAAAGCTTTTGAATACGCGACCGGAAAACATGGTGATCTTAAGGTTGCGATTAAGTTTTAACTCAAAAAATGAATACTGAATTAAACATACGTCACTTTCGTGGAATTCGCGCAAGTTCATTTAATAAAGAATTTTGTATTTTTATAATATGGGGAAGCATTTGCTTCCTCTTCTTTTTACAATTTGTTCATATTTTGTTCAAAAGAATGCTGCATAATAAGATAGGTTGGATAGAATCCATGTTTTCGTACACTTCAATAAATCGTCACGATAATTTTGTGACAGATAGGAGGAATATAATGATAGAGATTCAAAACCTCACAAAGCATTACGGCGAAATCAAAGCTGTTGAGGATGTGAATTTTACCGTCGAAAAAGGAGAAATCCTTGGTTTTCTCGGGCCGAACGGAGCAGGGAAAACCACCACTATGAATATTATTACAGGATATATTCCATCTACGTCCGGTACCGTTAAAGTAAGCGGATATGATATTATGGATCAGCCGCGCGAAGTAAAAAGGAGAATCGGTTATATGCCGGAACATCCTCCTTTGTACATGGATATGACGGTAAAGGACTATCTTGATTTTTCGGCTTCGTTGAAGGAAGTTGACAAAAAGACGTGGAAAAGCCAAAAAAACGATATTATGGAGTTAGTAAAAATCACACATGTTCAGCACCGTTTGATTAGGAACCTTTCAAAGGGTTACAGGCAAAGGGTCGGCCTTGCGCAAGCCCTTGTGGGTGCCCCGGAAGTTCTTATATTAGATGAGCCTACGGTGGGTCTCGATCCTAAACAAATTATTGAAATCAGAAAACTAATAAAGGCATTGGGCAAAACCCATACAATAATACTCAGTTCGCATATTCTACCCGAGGTCAGTGCGGTATGCGAACGTGTTGTTATTATTAATAAAGGTAAAATTGTTGCGGTTGATACGCCTGAGCAGCTGTCGAAGAATCTTGGCGACTATTCAAAATTCACAATGACAATAGCCGGGCCAGACAAGAAAGTAAAAGAAATGCTTCAACAAATATACGGCGTTAAAGAAATTGAGGTTCAGAACAGGATCAGGGAAAACGAATTCAGCTATATAATTGAAGCGGATAAGGATATTGATGTCAGAAAACCGATTTTCCATAAACTGGCCGAATTCGGTTATCCAATTCTTGAGCTGAAGTCGCTTTCGATGTCTCTTGAAGATATATTCCTGCAATTAACAACAGAGGAAAAGGAGGTTAACTGATATGTTGGCTATATGGAAACGTGAAGTACAATCGTATTTTTACCAGCCTATAGCATATGTACTGATCAGCTTGTCATTCCTTGTTTTATCAATATACTATACATTCGGTACTATAGCGGGCAGATACGCTGAGATGAACAATCTTCTTGGCAATATTATATTCATTCTGACATTTTTAATTCCCATTCTTACTATGAGGATATTAACCGAAGACCGGAAAAATGGTACCGAAGTAATGTTGGTTACTTCTCCTGTCGAAATAGCTGATATTGTTATCGGGAAATACCTTGCGTCGCTGACTGTTTTTCTTGTTATGTATGCATTAACGTTTGTTTACCCTATTATTATTATCGCGCTTGGCGGTAAAATGGAAATACCGATGCTGGTAGGAGGCTATCTTGCTTTTCTTCTTATAGGTATGTCTTTTATAGCAGTGGGTGTTTTCGCTTCATCATTAACTGAAAATCAGATTGTTGCGGCAATTATCGGGTTTGTAATACTGCTGGTAATAAACTTAATTGATCCAATAGCAAGTTATGTAGGAGGTTTCCTTGCTGAAGTCCTCGGAATTTTTTCTTTACTGTCACGGTATAATGATTTAAATTCCGGAATTCTTGACATAACCTCAATTATTTATTATCTGAGCTTTACCGCTGTATTTCTTTTTCTAACAACAAGAGTGATCGATAAAAGACGCTGGAGTCAGGGGTGATTATGATGAAAAAAATAAGTTTTAAAGAAATACTAAATAAAAGAAGCCTGCGCTTCGGTTCATATTCCTTTATTCTTACAGCCATTGTAATAGCTGCGGCTATTTTGCTTAATTCTATTGTAAGCGGTACGAAATTAAGAGATAAACTGAAAATAGACCTGACGAGCAATAAACTATACAGTGTTGGGGAAACAACCGGTGAAGTGCTGAAGGAACTTGACACCGAAGTTGAAATAATCGGTTTGTTTGATGAAAAAGCAATGGAATCTACACAATACGGTCAGGTAATTGAATTTATAAAGCAGTATGAAAATAAAAGCAGCATGATTAAGATAAAATATGTAGATCCTGCAAAAAATCCTGCGTATATACAAAATGAACTGGATCCGACAGGCGTGCTGGGCGTGTCGAATTATGATTTTGTTGTTAGAAGCGGTAAAAGGGCAAAAGTATTATCATCATCGGATATATTTGAGTACACTTTTGACTCGCAGACATACAGCGGATACTACCTTACAGGGTTAAACGCCGAATATGCTTTTACCGGAGCGATCCGCTATGTTACTTCGGAAAATATCCCTGTAATCTATTTTGCGGAAGGGCACGGCGAAGGTGATCCGGACAACGATTTTAGTGAATTAAAATCAGATTTGGAACTGAACGGATATGAAATAAAAAAGATAAACCTTGCGGCGGTGGAAACTGTTCCGGAAGATGCTTCACTAATTATTTTCGCAAACCCTCTGCAGGATTTATCAATTGATGAAAAGGAGAAATTAATAATATTCTCTGAAAACGGAGGAAACACGGCATTCCTGTTTGATCCTCCCCGAAGCAATGCAAAGATGACAAATTTTGAAGAATTTTTATCTGATTACAATGTTGCATTGGGATATGATGTTATATTTGAGATGGCTGAAAACAGGTCATACTTTGGCCAGCCGTATTATTTTATTCCCACGGTGGAAAACAACAGCATTAATGAAGTTCTTGATCCGGATAAATTAACAATAAGTTTATTTAACGCGCGAAGCATTGATATCCTGATAAATGAAAAAGAATGGATAAAACCCCATACTCTTCTTTCCACTTCGTCCGAAGCTGTCGGCAGGGCACTTGAAGAAGGAAACGAAGACAAACAGGGGCCGTTGAACATCGGCGTGGCCGTTGAGCACACAGGGCGTATTAAAAAAAGCTGGACTATCGTTATAGGGAATGCTAATTTCGTTTCCGATAAAACCGCGGATACTACCGGTAACGGTAAGAAATTGCTGATTAACGGAATAAACAAAGTTCTTGAGAAGGATTCGGATGTTTATATCCCAGTTAAAAAATACAATATTCCCAGAATTGAAACAATAACGAATCAGACTATTGTGATACTTGGGATAGTTCTGATAATAGTTGTACCGCTCTTTATAATTGGTATAGGAGTATTTGTATGGTTAAGGAGGCGTCATCTGTGAGTAATTTCAAGAAGCTTATAATTCCGATAATTGCGCTTGTTATTCTTGCAGCCGCGTATATTATTATAGATAACCTGCCTGAGAAAGAAGATGAAACGGAGACGACCGAAGAGAGGGTTGAGATCTTCAATTTTAAAAAGGACGATTTGGCTGAAATAAAAATTGAAGGCAGGGACGAAATATTATGGTTCCGCTATGTCACAATACAGGTTGAGGAAGAAGAAACAACACCCGACGGAACCGTTGAAAAGAAAACGGTGGATCGCAATGTTTGGCAAGCGGTTGAACCTGAAGGCATGAAACCAAATACAAGTACAATTGATAATATAGCGTGGAATGCTAACACATTAAAAGCGCAAAAGGTAATAGAGGAAAGCCCGTCCGACCTTTCGATTTATGGTCTTGACAACCCTGTCAAACTTACGTTTATTATGAAAGACGGTACACAAAACATAATTGATGTGGGAAATAAAATACCGACAGGCGGTTCGTATTATGTCCGGAAGGAAGGCGATCCGACCGTTTACACGATTGGAAGTTACGAAGCCGAAAAATTTTTGCAGACTAAATTTGATTTGATGGTAAAAGAATTATACGAAGAATCATATACACCGGAAGATTTTACTGCGATAAGCTATGAAAGAAAAGGCGCAAAGGTTTTTGATTCAGCTTCGGATGAAAAAGGGAACTGGTTCATTTCATATCCGATTGAAACAGAAGCAAACAGCTCAAGCATTTATTCAATACTGCAGGTGCTTGGCGAATTGACCGTGTTTGAGTATGTTGAAGAAAATGTTGAAGATCTTAACAAATACGGTCTTAAAAACCCGCCATATATATTAAGTTATACTACGAAAGGGAACAACTATAAGCTGTCATTGGGGAACAAAACCGATAAAGGGTATTTCTATGCAATTATGAACGATGAAAACCTTGTATTCACGATCCCCGGAAGCAATTTCCCGTTCCTTGACAAGCCTATTGAAGAAATTATAAGTTCCTTTATACACTTGCAGAATATCAGCGATGTCGCTGAAATGCGGGTACAGATAGACGGTAGGACAGATATTTCTAAAATAAAAGTTGATACGGAAGATGATGAAAAAAGCACCTATGAGTTTAATGGAACTCTGTTAACAGGAGAAAAAGATGATCAATATATATCCGCATTCAAGAAATATTACCAGGGAGCGATTGGCCTTATTGTAGACAAAGTTGAGCTTGATGCCGAGCCTGTTTTAGAGAATCCTGAAGTAACGATAACCTATACTCTTCACAGTGGTGAAAAGATTGTTGTCGAGCTTGTTTCCACTCCCGACAATATTTATTACTATGCTTTCAAAAACGGGGAGTATACGGGAACAATGCTAAGGAAAAAGCAGTTAGATGATGAGAACAGAAATGGCCTGCGCGTGGCTTATGATAAGTTTGTTGAAAAACTTAAGGAAAGAGATGAAGAATAAGACAGGATAAAGTAAATAAAGTTCGTTCATTTTTCTATTTGATACTGCCGCGATTTAAAGCATTGCGGCAGTATTCATTTTGTTTATTGTATACAATATTATACAATTTCCGGCCTAAATATTGGATAATATTTTTTCTTTAAAAATATTGATTTATTGGTAAATGCTTGTTATAATATTAACGAAGTAAGTTAAATAATTAACAAGCAAAATATGTAAACCTGGTTATGACAGGGGGGTTGTATTATGGGTTGCAAGTGTGAAAATAACTGTGCGGATCAGAAAGTTCAGGAACTTATTGAAATAATAGACAAGCACAAGGGTAAAAAGGGAGCTTTAATACCTGTGCTTCATGATGCGCAGAATTTATACGGCTATCTTCCGCTGCAGGTTCAAAAAATCATATCTGAGCGGATGAATATTCCTCTTGCCGAAATATATGGAGTTGTTACTTTCTATACACAGTTTTCTTTAAACCAGAAAGGAAAGTACCAAATTCGAGTATGTCTGGGAACAGCTTGTTATGTTAAGGGCTCAGGCAAAATTTATGAAGAACTGAAAAAAGAGTTGAAACTTAGCGGAGACGGTACCACTGAAGACGGGCTGTTTTCTTTGGAATCCTGCAGATGTATTGGTGCCTGCGGGCTGGCTCCGGTTATTATGATTAATGACGATGTTTACGGCGAATTGGTTCCGGCTGATGTTCCCGATATAATAAAGAAATACCGTGACCGGAAATAAAGTCGGTGGTAAGTTGAGAGCCGAGTGTAATTGGAGGTGTTATTAATGAAATCCCTATCTGAATTGGATATTATCAGGAAAAGAGCGTTAAATGAGCTTAACCTTCATGATAAGCCGGATAGAATAAGAATTGTCGTAGGTATGGCAACATGTGGAATCGCTGCGGGAGCGGAACCCGTAATGAAGGCATTTGTTGATGAGTTAGAAAGAAGGAATATAGACAATGTACACGTCACTAAGACAGGTTGTATTGGGGTGTGCAGGCTTGAGCCTATTGCAGACGTTATTAACGCAAAAGGCGAAAAAATAACTTATGTTAATCTTGATGAAAAAAAGGCAAGAAGAATTGTTGTAGAACATTTGATAAACGGCCGTCCGGTAAGTGAATACACAGCCGGCAAAGCGGAAAGCTAAAGGGTTCATCGGATCCGACGCATATGCTGCGGCGGAATCCTAAGCTTGATATGCGGCCCTATTGAATTGAGTATAAATCCAAAGCGGAATGGAGGGTCAAATATGATGTATAAATCACATGTATTGATATGCGGAGGTCCGGAATGTACAAAATCCGGGATTGCTGAGATAAATAAACAGTTTGAAAGATTACTTCGGGAAAAATCTTTGGAGAATGAAGTAAAGATTTTGAAAACCGACTGTTTCGGATTATGCGAAAAAGGCCCGATTGTTGTTGTCTACCCTGAAGGCACGATATATTCGGAAGTTACTCCCGATGATATAAAACAAATAGTTGAAGAGCATCTGGTTAACGGAAGGATTGTTAAAGAGCTTACTCTTGGCGGAAAGGAAGCAAAAGAAGCGCTGAAAGGCCTGGAAGAGGTTCCTTTTTTCAAGCACCAGCTTAGGATTGCGTTAAGAAATTGCGGAGTTATCAATCCTGAAAGTATAGATGAATATATTGCAAAAGACGGTTACAGGGCATTAGGAAAAGCATTAACCGAAATGACCCCCTCCGAGGTTATAGAAACAATGAAAAAATCCGGGTTGAGGGGAAGAGGAGGCGCAGGTTTCCCGACAGGTTTGAAGTGGGAATTTGCGTCAAAAGCGCAGTCGGAACAAAAATATGTTTGCTGCAACGCGGATGAAGGTGACCCTGGAGCATTCATGGACAGGAGCATTCTTGAAGGGGATCCCCATTCTCTTATTGAAGCGATGGCAATTGCAGGATATGCTATTGGCGCCGATCAGGGATATATTTACGTACGTGCCGAATATCCAATTGCCGTATCAAGGCTGAACATTGCTATTGAACAGGCAAGAAATTACGGCTTGCTTGGTAAAAACATATTTGGTACCGATTTTAACTTTGATTTGGAATTGCGACTTGGTGCCGGTGCGTTTGTATGCGGAGAAGAAACCGCTTTGATGACTTCAATAGAAGGAAAAAGAGGAGAGCCGAGACCTCGTCCTCCGTTTCCGGCAAACAAGGGGCTTTGGCAAAAACCGACTATATTGAATAATGTTGAAACCTATGCTAATGTACCGGTAATAATATTAAAAGGGCCGGAATGGTTTTCCAGTATCGGAACTGAAAAAAGCAAGGGTACGAAAGTATTCGCTGTCGGCGGTAAAATAAATAATACCGGGCTTGTCGAAATACCGATGGGAACTACGCTTCACGAAGTTATTTATGACATCGGCGGAGGAATTCCGAACGGGAAGAAGTTTAAAGCGGCGCAGACCGGCGGCCCGTCGGGAGGATGTATCCCGGCAAAGCATATAAATACTCCGATAGACTACGATACTTTGTTGTCACTCGGTTCAATGATGGGTTCCGGCGGACTTATAGTCATGGATGAAGATACATGCATGGTGGACATAGCGAAATTCTTCCTTGAATTTACAGTGGACGAATCATGCGGTAAATGCCCTCCATGCCGTATAGGTACAAAAAGAATGTATGAAATTCTTGAAAGGATTACCGAAGGGAAAGGCGAGGATGGCGATATAGAAAAGTTAGAGACATTGGCAAAGAATATTAGCGTTTCTTCGCTTTGCGGCCTCGGGCAGACTGCCCCGAATCCGGTTTTGAGTACTTTAAGGTATTTCCGCGATGAATATGAAGCGCATATTCGTGACAGGAGATGTCCCGCGGGAGTATGTAAAGCTTTGTTAAGATATGTAATTGAAGAAGACAAGTGTAAGGGATGCGGTTTGTGTGCAAGGAATTGCCCTGTTAACGCGATTACGGGCGAGTTGAAAAAACCCTATAAAATTGACAGTGATATATGTATTAAATGCGGCGCCTGTATGGAAGTTTGCAAATTCGGCGCTGTAAGCAAAAAGGCATAACAGAAGGGAGTGAGCGTAATGAGTAAAATGGTAACATTAACAATCGACGGCATTGAAGTGAAAGCACCTGAGGGTTCAACTGTTCTTGAGGCTGCTAAACTGGCAAATATAAAAATTCCTACCCTTTGCTATTTGAAGGGTATTAATGAAATCGGCGCATGCAGGATATGCGTTGTGGATGTTGGTGTAAAAAACCTGCAGGCTTCCTGTGTTTACCCTGTTGCGGAAGGGATGAAGGTTATAACAAATTCCCCGAAAGTACGTGAAGCAAGGAGAGTAACACTTGAGCTGATTCTTTCCAATCACGACAGAAAATGCCTTACCTGTGTGCGCAGTGAAAATTGTGAACTTCAGAGGCTTGCGAAGGATCTGCAGGTTGATGACATTCGTTTTGAAGGAAAAAAGAATGATTACAACATAGATGACTTTTCCGATTCTGTTGTGAGGGATCCTAACAAATGTATACTTTGCCGCCGTTGTACAAGCGTATGTAAAAATATTCAGACCGTTTCGGCAATTGAAACAAATGAAAGAGGTTTTGATACAATTGTTGCCTCTCCCTTTAATATTTCATTAAAGGATACACCCTGCGTGAACTGCGGGCAGTGTATAAACGTTTGCCCGGTTGGAGCGCTGCGTGAAAAAGATAATATCGATAAAGTCTGGGAAGCGATAGCTGATCCGGACCTTCATGTGGTCGTTCAGACAGCTCCGGCGGTCAGAGTTGCAATAGGGGAAGAGTTCGGGCTTCCCATAGGGACCCGCTGTACCGGAAAAATGGTTGCGGCGTTAAAACGCCTTGGGTTTGACAAGGTATTTGATACCGATACCGCTGCGGATCTTACCATTATGGAAGAAGGCACAGAGCTGATTGAAAGGATAAAAAATGGTGGAAAGCTTCCTTTGATAACCTCCTGCAGCCCTGGCTGGATAAAATTCATAGAGCACAATTATCCTGATTTGCTGGATAACCTTTCCACGTGCAAATCGCCTCAGATTATGTTCGGAGCGATATTAAAGACTTATTATGCGGAAAAGATGGGAATTGATCCTGCGAAAATTTTTGTGGTCTCCGTCATGCCGTGTACCGCGAAAAAGTTTGAAGTAAAGCGTCCGGAGCTTTCGGCAACCGGATACCCGGACGTAGATGTATCTATTACAACAAGAGAAGCGGCCAGGATGATCAAGGAGGCAGGCATAGACTTTAACAGCCTTCCGGATGAGAACTTTGACGATCCTATGGGGGATGCTTCAGGCGCGGGTGTAATATTTGGCGCTACAGGCGGTGTTATGGAAGCGGCGTTAAGGACAGTAGTGGATATATTAACCGGCAAAGATAATGATGATATTGAATATAAAGCTGTTCGCGGTCTCGACGGCATTAAAGTTGCGGAAGTGAAAGCAGGAGATCTAACCTTGCGCGCGGCTGTTGCCCATGGCCTTGGCAATGCAAGAAAGATAATGGACCAGATTCGTTCCGGCGAAGCGGATTACCATTTTGTTGAGATAATGGCCTGTCCCGGAGGATGCGTTAATGGCGGAGGACAGCCTATCCAGCCTGCCGCGGTAAGAAACGAGATTGATATTTGTGCCGAAAGAGCAAAAGCGATATATACCGAAGACGAGAATATTCAAATAAGGAAGTCTCATAAAAATGAGAGAATTATGAAGCTGTATGAAGAATTCCTGGAAAAGCCGGGAAGCCATAAAGCACATGAACTTTTGCATACACATTATGAAGAACGTGAGAATTATCCGGAAGAATGTTGTGGTAATATTTAATTTTAAAACCCTTCTGTATAACTCAATTCGATTCAGGGGCTGAATTTTAGTATTCAGCCCTTGAATTATTTTAAGTTTATTTGTTTTAACACCTTTCAGTATTGCTTTTTGCGGTACTCTATAGGAGATATCCCCGTTATTTTTTAAAAACCCGGTTATACTGTGAAACACTTCCGAATCCGACTTTTTTGCACATTGTCTTTATTTTCATATTTGTATTAAGAAGAAGCTTCTGAGATTCTTTTACTCTCAGACTGTTTAAATATTTTACGAAAGTGAAATTAGTGGCGTCTTTAAATATCCTGCTGAAATAATACGGGCTTATATAAAATTTTCCTGAAATATCCGATATTTTAATTAATAGCAAGGATGAGGTGAATATTATGAAAAAGATTAAAGGCGATTTTGCTGTTAGAATGGCGGATTCTGTTATGGCCAGGGACAAAATCCTGCCCGTCAAATGGTCGTACGATTATGGGGTTGTTTTTAAGGGTTGATTGCGATTAATTCAGTGCTTTGCCTTGTGAGTAAATGAAACACCTCAACATTATTTGAAAAGCAAGCCGGATATGTCTGTTAAAAAATATCTGCTTGTGTTAGAATAGGGTAAGCGGTTTCCAAAATTCAGCTTGCCTAACATAGGCGGGAGCCATCTCCTGCCTTTTTGCATGGAAATACCGTAAAAATCATCTATGGGGGACAGTATGAAATTTGACATTGTGTTAAATCAGGTAATTATTTTGTTTATTATAATGATCACGGGTATAGCTGCCGCAAAAGCCGGAGTTATATCTGACGGGACTTCAAAAAAACTTTCCGAACTTCTTATATATGTTACAAATCCCATGATGGTACTGGGTTCTTTTTTCTTTGAGTATTCACTGGAAAAGCTGTTTGATGGTTTATTGGTGTTTGTAATAGGCTCAATATTTTTTATTTTGACAATAATCCTGTCAAAAATCATTTTCAGCAGGCACGATGAAAAGAAAACACCAGTACTGCGGTTTGCAATGGTTTTTCCAAATTGTGGATTTGTTGGTCTTCCGATGATGAAAGCTCTGTTTGGAAATGATGGCGTATTTTATGGCTCATTTTATGTTGTTGCCTTCAATATTTTTTTATGGACATTTGGAATCACAATGTTTAATGATGGCAAGGGAGCAAAGGGAGCTGTTAAAACACTGAAAGAAGCACTGCTTAATCCCGCGGTTATTGCCGTATACGTCGGGCTTGTAATATTCATTTTAAGAATTCCAATACCCGGCGCTGTAAAAGATGCGGTAAATTATATGGGGAATATGACTCTGCCATTGTCAATGCTTATAGTAGGTTCGTTAATCAGTACGTCAAAATTAAAAACGCTGTTTAATGATTTTAAAGTGTATTATGTTTCGTTTATCAGGCTAATTGCAGTTCCTTTGCTTGCTTACTTTATAATGAGCTTTGCGGGTTTACCCCATATGCTGATTTCAATTGTTGTTACTGCCCTGGCGATGCCTGCTGCCGCAACCACGACAATATTTGCAGACATGTTTGACAGAGATGCCGTATTTGCATCAAAAACCGTTGCATTTTCAACATTGTTTTCAATTATCACTGCACCGTTAATTGTATCTTTGTTATAGCGAGTCCAAAGTAAAATTATGGATTATCATTGCTTTTGATTTCTCCGCTAATGATTGGCGATAATCTTAACAGAACCGGAGCTGTAATAACGGCGATAATTATCCCTGTGGAAAGCTGGAAAAGATTCATAGGAATGCTGAAAATCGGAGAAATCGCATTCCCGTATAAAAAGTATTCGGCAAAATAGTAGCCGATAATCATCCAGCTTCCGCAGCTTATCATACCTAAAATTATTCTGGGGTTAAATCCGGTTATGTTTCTCTTTTTTACGATCCAGTAAACAAGCACACCAAAAATCAGAAAAAATATCAATATTGCCGCACTTAGTTTTAACTGCAGAGAGGAGGCCATTTTTACGATCGTTTCGGAGTTTATTTCAAGAGCGTCGGCGGGACTGTCCGTTGAAAACCGTGTGCTTTTTGCCATCATGTTCTTTAAAACAGCCATAAACCCAATCCAAACGGTTAGTATTGCAGAAGAGAATATAATAGTGTTTTTCTGGGAACGATGCTTTATTATAAAACCCATAATTACTGCCATAACAGATTTTATAATCAAAGTAGGAAAAGCCCATTGTGCGTATTCAGACAGAAGGTCGGAAAGCATTGAACCTGTGCCGGATGCAAAAGCTCCGTAAAAGGGTCCAAGAAGCAAAACAGATAAGAAAATAAAGGCATCGCCGAAATGAATATATCCGCCGTTAGCAAAAGGAATCTTTATTATGCTTGTAGCAATAAACACAAGTGCCGTCATCAGGCCTGTGAATACTATCTTCATAAGATTGGTTTTTCTTTTATTCGTACATATCACTCCCATTTCTACCGTACTTCCGATTTCAGAGCCTCATCAGATTTATGGTACAGGTTTCAGTATGATAAAATATATCATATAACTGACCACATTAAAAGTGACAGATTCATGATATTTGAAGGGGACAGATTTGTTAATTAGCCTTTTTTGCAGCAGCATCCTGTTTAGTTTTGTTAATATTGCGCAGTGAATTACCGATACGAAATTCGGTTTTTATTGATATGTGTTTAACTGAATAATTGCTGTTTTTCAAACACTCAAGCAGCATCTCGGCTGATTTCCTTCCCACTAAACCTGGAAAAGACTCTATATATGCAAGAGACGGAACTACAAGTTTAGAATTTGCCAGATTACCGAATGACAGCAATCCAATATCATCAGGAATGTTTATTTCCAGATCTTTAGCGGTATCCATTATACCCAGAGTTATCATCTCGCCTCCGGATACTATAACATCAGGTCTGTGTTCCATATTCCATATTTTTTTCAAAGCATAACCACCGAATTCTTCATTAAACGGCCCGTATAAAACGTAATTATTATTATATGGGATATCAAAGTCATATAAAGCGCGTAAATAACCATTATACCGCTCAAAGCTTGTTATTATATCCTTTGGTCCATTAACTAAAGCAATCCGTCTATACCCCATATTTAACAGTTTTTTAACCCCGTCATAGCACGCTGTCTGCTTGTCTGTTCCAACATAATTCAGTTCATGTGTATCCGGTTTGCGATCTATAATAACAACAGGAGTGCCCATCTTTTCAATTGACAGCAGTATATCATTGTTTTTACCTGTAGCGGTCAAAATTAAGCCATCAACCTTTTGCTCGTTAAGGAGCTCGATATTTTTACGCTCTTTATGTGCATCATCATCAGAACTCATAATAATGAGTATATACCCCTCTTCTGACAAATATTTTTCAACTTCACTTGCTATTGCCATTTGGGCATTATTTGTTATATCGGTGCAGCCGGTTTAAACGACAGATGTAATGATAAATAATGTTTAACGGCTGCAAAACAGCATCTTTTAACGAAAAAGGCGAGGGGTGTACTGTGTGGAAAAATTAAAATTAATAGATAAGTACATAAAAAAGGTAACTTTATGGATTACCGGAGCATTATTCATAGTTGTTGGATTGTCTATATTTCTTCAAATATTATTCAGATATGTGCTTTCTATAGGTCTAAACTGGGTAGACGAGTTCTCACGCTATGGTCTGGTATGGATAATTTTTCTCGGGGGCGCATCCGCAATTAATGTCATTGAACAAACGTGCATAACTTTTATAAAAAACAAAATTCCCCATAAAGCCTTAAAGTGGATAATACTTGTATTTCGTATAGCTATTATTATTTTTCTGATTGTTCTGATTATTACGGGTTTTCAGTTTGCAAGGTTGGGAAAAATGTCAAAAACGCTTGCACTTTGGGGGTTATCTCAATATTGGGCATTTTTGGCCATACCTGTCGGCTCTGTTTTCATGACCATAAGCTATATTATAAAAACAATATTGGATTTCTTTATGTTTGAGGAAACAAATCATAAACAGGAGGCCGTACAAATATGACAACATTTACGATAGTTTTTTTATTGGCTTTATTTTTGGGAATGCCTGTTGCCTTTGCGCTTGGCGTGCCATCTCTCATGTATTTAGTTGAATCCGGGCAGACCTCGATATTGCCAATGATGCCGCAGAAGATTTTCGGCGGTCTGAATTCGTTTACATTATTAGCTGTACCGTATTTTATATTTGCCGGAGAAATTATGTCCAAAGCCGGCATTACCGAACGTCTTGCAAACCTGTTTTATTTGCTTGTCGGAAGAGTCAAAGGCGGACTCGCTTATGTTAATATTCTCAACAGCACGGTTTTTGCCGGCATTTCAGGTTCAGCCATTACAGATATAATGGCAATGGGCTCATTAGAAATTAATATGATGGTAGAGCAGGGTTATGAAAAAGACTTTGCTACGGCATGTACTGTTTCATCTTCTGTTGTTGGACCTATAATACCGCCAAGCATTATGGCTGCAATGTACAGTGGTATAACAGGTGTGTCGTTGGGAGCATTATTTGCCGGCGGTTACTTGCCTGGAATATTGTTTTCGCTTTCAATGGCAATTATTATTTTCTTGCAGGCAAAAAAACGAAACTATCCGCGCAGGATGGAAAAGATACCCTTCAAGGCTGCAGTTAAGATAGTTATTGATGGTATCGTTGCAATACTAATGCCGGTCATTATGATAGGCGGTATCCTTGGCGGTGTTTTTACTCCTACCGAGGCTGCCATTGTTGGTGTAGTGTATGCAATAATAGCTGGTTTTTTTATTCTCCGCACACTTAAACTATCAGATTTTCCTGAGATGATTGTCAATACAATAAAAAATGCAAGTGGACTGCTATTGCTAATGGGAATAGCATATCTGTTCGGCTGGGTACTGTCTTTTGAAAATGTCAGCGGCAATGTCGCCGATTTAATAACTTCTTATACCACTAATCCGACGATCTTCATGTTATTGGTAGTATTACTTGCATTATTTGCAGGTATGTGGATGGAAGTTGGAACCATTGTTATTCTATTTACGCCAATACTATATCCAACTGCAGTGATGCTTGGCGTTCATCCAATTGTTTTCGGCGTAATACTAATAATTACTTCTGCCCTTGGAGTAACGACACCGCCTGTTGGTGTATGCCTGTATGCCGCGTCTTCAATAGCCGGCATACCGATAGAACGGACTTTCAGACGGGTTGCGCCATTTTTTATTGCGCAGTTTTGTGCAGTTGTGTTGATGGTTCTGTTCCCTGATATCATACTGTTCCTGCCCAGAGTTTTTGGATTAATATAAAAATATGCTGAAGGAGTGAGTTTTATTATGAACATTAAGATTGAAAAAGTTGAATCCCTTTATATTAAGTTTCCGTTAAGCAAACAGCAGATTCATGAAGCCATCCCATCAGTGAGGGATTGTGCAACGTTGTTGGTTAAGGTTTATTGCAGCGATGGCACTATTGGATTCGGGCGTACTTACGGCGGTGATTCTTTCGGTACATATACAGTAAAGAGATGTATTGATACCATGATAGCGCCTGTAGTAATCGGTGAAAATCCTTTCTATGTTCATAAAATATGGAAGAAACTTGAGGATGTAAGTCACTTTCTTGGAAGAGCGGGTGCAGTTTTTAAAGGAGTAAGCGCCGTTGATATCGCGATTTGGGATGCCCTTGGGAAAATAACCGGGCTGCCTCTATACCATCTTTTGGGCGCGGCGCGTGATCATGTCAATGTATATGCAAGCGAAGGCTGGTTAAATTTATCTACGGAAGAATTGGTTGAATCAGTCAAGGCATTGGTAGATAAAGGATATAAGGCTGTTAAATTCAGGCTTCCTTTAGACAAAAATGAATGTATTGAAAAGATGAGTGCTGTCCGTGAAGCAGTCGGCCCCGATATTAACCTGATGGTAGATATTCAGAATGCCTGGGTTGACGTACCGACATCTATAAAACGGGTAAAAGAACTTGAAAAGTATGATCCGTTTTTCTTTGAAGAACCTGTTCGCGTTCAAGATCTGGATGGGCATGCAGAAATCAAATATGCTACAGGTATCCCTATTACAGGCGGCGAGCATATATATAGCAAGCACCATTTTCGCGAAGCGCTGACAAAAAACGCATTCAGTTACGTGCAAGTGGATAGTGTTCGCGTAGGCGGTGTTTCTGAATGGATGAAGGTTGTCGGAATGTGTGAAGCATGGTTTGTACCGGTTATACCGCATGCAGCATTTGAGATACATGTACACACGGCATGTGCTTTTCCGGAGTCAACCGTACCGTATATCGAATATCTCACTGACTATGAGGGTGAATTGCTGCCTAATATATATAAGGACTTTGAACATCCTGAATCAGGTGTTGCCACCCCGCCTTCAAGACCGGGACTTGGACTCACGTTAAATGATGATTTTATTAAAGACTATATTATCAGTGATTAATTAAAATAGTGAAAGAGTAATATGATTAAAAGCAGTACCTCAAAATGTTTTTTTCTGTATTAACGAATATAGAAAGATTGAAGCAAAAATTGTGTGCGGAATAACATAAATAGAAATAACAGCGCTATGAGTTTAATTGTACCCAGTTGAAATACACAACTGGGTATTTTTTATATGTGAATAAATAGTAGTATAT
>FZPS01000007.1_pt62 | contig 30003 bp, 27 predicted proteins | sample 1817821 | NCBI WGS metagenome assembly FZPS01 (sample SAMEA104158645, study PRJEB21678) | metagenome | place: Germany | collected 2015-04-21
CTCCAGGCGAGCGACTACTCGATTCGGTATGCCAACCGCTCCTTCCGGGAAAAGCTCGGGGATCCGGACGGCAAATTCTGCTATGAAATATTTTATGATTGCAGTGAGCCATGCGGTAATTGCCCTGTCTGCCGTGTTTTTGAGACCGGTACTCCTCAGAAATGGGAGTGGACCTATTCTGACAGGCACACCTTCGAAGGTTATGAATACCCCTATTACGATGTTGATGGTACCTTGATGGTACTTTCCATGAACATTGAAATAACCGATCGTAAACAATACGAGGAAAAGATGCGCGAATACGAGGAAAAGATGCGCGCAGCCCACCAGCGGCTTATGGATATTATCGAGTTTTTACCCGACGCGACCCTTGTCATTGACCATGACAAGAAAGTCATCGCCTGGAATAGGGCTATTGAGGAAATGACCGGTGTCCAAAAGAAAGACATGATCGGAAAGAGAGATTATGCCGCTGCTTTTTATGGAAAAGCGCGGCCCCTGCTGATTGATCTGGTAGATGTAGATGATCAAAATGTTTTTGAAAAAAATAATTATAAAAACGTTGGGAGAAACGGGGACACCCTTTTCGCGGAAAACTACACACCTTCAGTATTTGGCGGCAAAGGCGCTGTTTTGTGGGGTACGGCCTCCCCGCTTTACGACAGCCGGCGCAATCGTATTGGAGCTATAGAGTCTATCCGCGATATCTCAGAGCGCAGGAGCCAGGAAGAGGCCTTGCGTGAAAGTGAAGAACAGTACCGGACCATATTGCATAATGCCATGGAGGGATTCTGGCTAGTTGACATCAATGGAAAATTTCTGGATGTAAATGAAGCATACTGCCAGATGACAGGGTACAGCCGGGAAGAACTTGCCAGTATGAGCGTATGGGAAATAGACGCGGCACATACGAAAATGGAAGTGATCAAGCGCATCCAGGTGATGATTAATAAGGGCGGAGACCGTTTCGAGACCAGGCACAGGTGCAGGGACGGCAGCATTATCGAACTTGATGCCAGCGTGAAGTATCTTCCCAGGGGAGGCGGCAGGCTATTCTGCTTTTTTCGGGACATTACCGAGCGCAAGCGGGCTGAAAGAGATCTCCGCATGTCGGAGGAAAGGTTCTCAAAGGCCTTCAGGTCAGGCCCCGGCCCCATGGCCATCAACACTCTGAAAGACGGCAGGTACATAGACATCAACGACACTTTTTTACGGGTCCTCTGCTACCGTCGTGAAGAAGTAATTGGCCGCACAGCAAAAGAGTTGAATATCTGGGCAGATATCAATCAATACAAAAAAATAAAAAGCCTTATCACCCGGCACGGCAGAGTACAAAACCTCGAAACCATTTTTTACACAAGTCGCGGTGAAATCCGCACCGGACTTTTTTCAGCAGAAATAATCAATATCGGCGGGGAGCAGTGTATATTGAGCACTGTAAACGACATAACCGAGCACAGGCAGTTGGAAAAGGATATTGCCCGTCTTGAGCGGCTGCACCTTATTGGAGAAATGGCGGCAGGCATAGGACACGAGATCAGAAATCCCATGACTACGGTGCGCGGTTTTCTGCAAATGCTGTGCGGTAAAACAGACTGCGCCCAATACATCGACTATTTCAAAGTGATGATCGAAGAATTGGATCGGGCAAATTGTATAATTAGCGAGTTTCTCTCGCTGGCCAAAGATAAAGTGGTTATTCTGGAGCGCCGGGATCTCAACGATATTGTAAAGACCCTTTCACCCCTGATTACTGCTGACGCTATGGTTTTCGACAAGCACGTAGTTTTTAATCTGGGAGTAGTGCAGGAATTGCTGCTTGATGAAAAAGAAATACGCCAGCTTATCCTGAACCTGGTTCGCAACGGACTGGAGGCAATGCCAGTCGGTAAAAAGCTCACTATCAGCACTTACATGGAAAAAGGTGAAGTTGTTCTTGCAGTGCAGGATGAGGGCGGGGGGATCGGTTCTGAAATGCTGGATAAACTGGGCACGCCGTTTTTTACCACTAAAGAGTACGGTACCGGCCTTGGTTTGGCTGTTTGCTACAGCATAGCAGCCAGGCACAACGCCTGGATCGAGGTAGATACCGGCCCCGGAGGGACGACCTTTTATGTCAGGTTCAAAAACATAGCCCGCAAAGAGCAATCAATATAGCTTGTTTGTGTATAAATATTTAACGACGACTAACAAAATTTTGGATGACTATTCCGTTTATACTTAAGTATGTTCAGAAACACTCAAATTAAGAAATGTTCGCGTTTTTCCGCGAACATTTCTTATTATTGTGATTAAAGCCTTATCAGGAATTTAACCAAATTCATCCTTTAGGCTGCTCAAGCCGGTACAAGATTCATTTGTCCGTGTTTATCTGTCTTAATCCAGAAACACACTGAAGAGTGGCCTTCCTGGTATTTGGCACCGCATTGCTGGAGCAGTTTAATTACCCTCAGCTTTGTTCGCTGCTCACTGAATGACCATTGCATTTCCAGGCATCCGGCCTCGAATAGAACGTCCATTTTTACTCCTTCAGCTTCCTTCCGGAGATGTTTCCAGAACTCTTCGAACGTTAATGACCAATCATTTTTATTTAAATCATCCTTTACCATCGCATATTACCACCTCTTTTTACCAATTCTTCATATTATTAATTAATATAATAATTCTTAGATTCCAGGAAGTCAATGTAATATTCTATGTATTTAAGAATAAATTCATTGAAAATACGAATAATGTTAATATATGATCGGTGGTGAAAAAATGAATATGCTGGTCGGAGTGCGTCTAAAAAAGGCGCGGGAAGCAAAAAATTTAACCCAGGTTCAGGTTAGAGCTCTGACAAATATAAACAATAAAACATTATCCGGTTATGAAAAAGGGGTAAGTGAGCCGGACATTGATACGCTCAAAACCCTTGCCAATTTATATGAAACAAGTATTGATTATCTAGTTGGAAATACTGACGATCCCTCTCCTCCCCAACCCAAACTGGAAAAGCCAAGTTTCGAGGAATATGTGCTGGCGGCTCCGACCCTGGGAGATGCTGCGCACAGAATAGCAGAACTGCGCAATCGATATTGTATTGATAAGGAAACTTTTATACGATTATCCGGGATGGCTTTTGACAAGCATAGTTTGCCTGAATCACCAGGACCCGGTAAAACATCAGGCCAGAAGAGCAAAGCTGCCGGAGGTCCCACAATCTACAAAGAAGATGAAGAGAAGAAGTGAGCTAGGAAATGATACACGTCTGTAAGGATTCATTCAGATTGGAGCAATATGATTTTGCATGAAGACAATAAGTTATTATATAACCTGGAGGACCGTCCGCCTGCAAACCGCACACTTATATATGCGGTACAGTGGCTTGGTTTTACCGTGGCCAACACGGCGGTACTGCCGATTGTAGTGGGAAGCGCCCTGGGGCTCGACCAGGCCGGCATCGCCAGCCTGGCCCAGCGCACTTTCTTTTTTCAGGCGCTGGCGACGCTGCTGCAGGTCTGCTTCGGCCACCGCCTGCCTATTATCGAAGGCCCGGCCGGCATGTGGTGGGGTGTTTTTATTACCCTGGCGGCCATGGCTCCGGGCCTGGGCAAGCCCCTGAGCCTGCTGCGCACCGACCTGGAGTTCGGCGTCATGGCGGCAGGGCTTATCCTGGTGGCAGTGGGCCTGACGGGACTCATCGGCAAGGCCTTGAAACTCTTTACACCCGCTGTAACCGGCTCAGTGCTTGTATTGCTGGGTCTGCAGTTAAGCGGAACCTTCGTGAGGGGGATGCTCGGGCTCAACGCCGGCGGGGGGAGCATAGACCTGAAATCGGCCCTGGTATCTTTGCTTGTGGTGACCATAGTCGTGGTAATCAACCTCAAAGCCAGGGGGTTTTTGCAAAGCATCGCCATCCTGATCGGTATTGCGGCGGGATGGGTTATCGCCGTGCTGGTGGGAGTCCCCTCCGGGGAGTTAATCAGGTCGGACGCGCTCATCACGCTGCCTGAATTGTTTGCCTGGGGCACCCCTACTTTTGATCCGGGGGTAGTGTTTGTATCGGTGCTCACCGGCCTGCTGGTGCTGTCCAACCTGGTGGCCAGCATCCTGGCCATGGAACGGGTGCTGGATCTAGAGCTGCCCCGGAAGTCATACAACCGGGGCGTGGCTTTTACCGGCTTCGCCGACATCCTGGCCGGGTTAGGGGCGACGGTGGGCTTTGTGCCTTATTCTGCAGGGGCCGGCATGGTCGCTCTGACCAGGGTCGCCGCCAGGCTGCCCTTTGTTATATTTGCCGTAGCCCTGGTGGTACTGGGCCTGTTGCCGCAGGTGGGCGCTTTCCTGGCGTCAATTCCCGAACCGGTGGGTTATTCGGTGCTGCTGGCTTCCTTCTGCCAGATGCTGGGCTTCGGGCTGAAAGACTACGCCAGGCTGGAGTTTAACTCCAGGGATTATTTTGTGGTGGGTCTGCCGGTTCTCTTCGGCACCGGCGTGATGAACCTGCCGGCAGGCTCATTTGAGGGGATTCCCGTTTTCGCCCAGTACATCCTGGGTAACGGTTTTGTTGTTGGCATGTTGTTATGTATGCTGCTCGAACACGTTCTCCTGCCCAAAAAATACTTCTCTTAGGGCGGATCTTGAAAAAAGAGGGATATCTGACTTAATGTCGAAAAAACATCTCTGGCAACGTATGGATAGTTATAATCGTTGCCATTTTTATTTGAAAAAACCATGGCCCTATTTACCGGGGCTGCAATAATGAACCCCTTCTGTTCGAAAAACCAGAACAGGCTAAGAAATCTGAGCAATTTATTGGGGTTGATCCAGAAGAAGAATGGCAGACATTTACAGACATTGTGTCCAAGATATGTTTGCTGCCTGTGAGCGGATAATTAACTGTACACTACCGGAATTACCGGAAGATGGATAATAGCCGGCGGGTATGCTGTGGATACGCTGAAGGCAACTATCTTTAGGACGGTGTCGCTGGCAGTTGATATTATTGAAGAAAAAAGGAGATGGTTGTCTTGAGAAAAATCATTAATCCAATGACGGGTGAGGTTATCCCCCGGGAGAGAATCTATACGGTATATGACACGGTCATATGTTACGGACTTGAGCAGGAAGAAATTGAATGTGTAAAACAAATTGTGGAAAAGCATAAGCTAAAAATTTATGACACGGATTGTGTTACGGATCTGATAGCTCTTCCTTGGCTGGTTGCCATAGTTAATCCTGAAGAGATTGGCTCTGAAGAACTAGAGGGATTATTAGGTATCCTGGACGAATTTGATGGTGATTTCTGCGTCATTTTCTCCAGCACACCCAATGTGTCTATTCCCGGGAATGTCAAAAAGCATATGACTGTACTAGGGGATATCCTAACTAACCGGACTGCACTTGAAGATAAAATTGTTCAATTAAAAGAAAAGGCGCGCAAAGAAAAACGCAGAAGTAGAAGAAAGAACCCGGGTTGTTGCGGATCCTGAGGGTACATTTTGCCTCCTGCGGGGATCCTTTATTTGATGCTGTTTAGGAACATTTCGGCAGTATTGAAATTCCGGCAGCAGCTATTGTTAACCTTTTGTACGATGTTTGGTTTACAATTGGCTTTTTTTGTGTAATAATGTTTTCGAGCGGAAAGTTACCTCAGGCATTACTTTTAATATTGCAGAGAGGCTCTTAAAATGAATGTGCAGGCCTGAATTAAAATTTTATTACTGGTTAAAAAAAACAAATTAAGAAGAGTGAACCAGGATATGTCGAGACTGAAAGAGATCAAGAATAAAGTACTTGACGGTAAATTAATATCAAAGGGCGAGGCTTTGGAAATATGCGAACTGCCACTTCAGAAACTTTGCGCGGCAGCAAACGAAATCCGGGAGTTTTTTTGCGGAAATGCTTTTGATCTCTGCGCCATTATTAACGCCAGGAGCGGAAAATGTTCTGAAAACTGCAAGTACTGTGCACAATCCTCTTTCTACCAAACTGTGGCTGAGGAGTATACTTTGCTCGGCACGGACGCTATTGTGGAACAGGCAAAATACAACGAGGAGCATGGTATTCTGCGGTATTCTATGGTGACGTCCGGCAAAAGATTGTCAGATGCTGAGGTGGATCAAATGTGCGACAGCATCCGCGCCATCCGCAAAGTATCCAATATTGCCCTCTGTGCCTCTTTCGGGCTTTTAGATCAAACGCAGTTTGCAAAGTTGAAAGCAGCGGGTGTTGCAAGAATCCACAACAACCTTGAAACTTCACGCAGAAACTTCCCCAATGTCTGCACAACCCATACCTATGAAGACAAAATTGCTGCAATTCGTGCTGCACAGCAGGTGGGGCTGAGTGTTTGCAGTGGTGGAATCATGGGACTTGGTGAGACTATGGAAGATAGAATCGACATGGTGCTGGATCTTCGCGAAATAGCTGTCCGGTCTATCCCCGTCAACATGCTTAACCCCATTCCGGGCACGCCCTATGCAAACAACAGGATATTGGCTAAAGAAGAAATGTGCCGTATTGTTGCGGTCTTTCGTTTCTTGATACCCGCTGCATCCATTCGTCTTGCAGGCGGCAGGGGGCTTCTTTCTGATAAGGGGCGGCAGTGTTTTTTGTCTGGCGCCAATGCCGCTATCTCCGGGGACATGCTCACAACGGCAGGCATTTCCATTGAGCAGGACATGAAAATGTTAGATGAACTGGGATATAAGGTGGCGTTGTGGAATAGATAAAGGTCTATTGGGCCAAAAATCGGCTGACTAAAAGGTAGTAATCAGGACCTGTTAAATATGGTAGAAATAAGCATAGCCAGAAGAATCAGGCCTGCGCCAATTAAGCCCAGAGGGCCTAAATGTTCTCCCGCCCACCAGTAACCGGCCAGTGCCGCAAACACTGGTTCAGTGGTCAAAACAACCGCAAATCTAGTGGGAGTACTGAACCTTTGCATGTAATTCTGCACCAGGAAAGCCAGGGCTGTAGCGAAGACTGCGGTAATGATGATGGCGGACAGGGCATTGCTGGAAAGAAAGGGAGGGATAGGCTCTACAATCAGGCCGATAATAAAGCATACCAGGCCGACAAAAAGGATTTGCACCGCGGTAATGGCTACGGCGCTATGTTTATGAGAATAGAGATCAACAGTAATAATGTGCATCGCAAACCCAAAGGCACAGATTAAAACCAGCATGTCTCCATAGTTGAGGTTAAAGGAGCCGGAAGGAAAGGAAATAAAAAATAAGCCCATAGCCGCCATTATTACCGTCAAGCTGGTGATTAAGCCGGGTTTTTTCTTATTTATCAGCGCGTAGATTACCGGTACTAAAACTACCGATACCCCGGTTATAAAACCGGCGTTAGATGAGGTGGTATATTTCAGGCCAAGGGTTTGAAATGAGTAACCGATACATAAAAAAAAGCCTAACAGTGAGCCGGTGGTCAGGGTGGAGAAACGGATTTTTGGTATATCTTTATAAGACAGGGCCGCTAAAAGTAAAAAAGCCAGGAGAAACCTGAGTCCTACAAACAGAAAAGGGCCGATGTCCGCCAGGGCATTCTTAACGATTACAAAAGTAACACCCCAGATACAGGCAACGAATACCATGCTTAGATCCGCCCACGCGCGGCTAATTTTCCCGGCCAAAAAAACAACCCCATTTTTCACATATTTTAATTCCGCAACTACATAACAGTAACAAGAAAATGATTTAATTTCAAGATTGTGCTGACTTTAAAGATTTGTATTGCGGGTATTTTTTCGGGGTGGTTTTTGGCTTGATTGCCGGTTTGTTCAAGTTGTCAAAAACCTGGCGAATATTCTTCGGGCCTGGTTAAGCCTTCCGCAATGTAATCGATAATTACGTCCATGATCTGGGGGAATAAGTCTTTGCCCAGATCTTCCTTGTGTAGCCGAAGCAGCATTACAGTATGAAGGACTCCATTGATTACCTCCGGGTCTTGTTTTCTCAGCACACCGAGTTGAATCAAAGCTGGATATGATTACTGACTTTCTCCTTGAATGCGATTAATTTAAAACTTCCAAATAAACATGTTCCGTGCTGGGGTAACCCTCAGGATCGTATTGAAAAGCATAGCAAGTGAAATCATCCAGGCTGTCAAAGGACATGCCGTCGGTTTCCCTGGTAACTGTCTTCTCTCCGCTGCTATAATTATAAGTTTCCGGTTCCCCGGAAATGGGATAGGCGCGAAAGCGTAATTCAGCACTGCCTGCCCCTTCCAGGTAGCGTTGCAGTTGCTCTGGTGTTCGAAAGAGAATATGAGGTTTTTGCGGCTTATATTCGTTCAAAAGAATCCCCCCTGACCTTAGGATGCCAATTCAAAGCGAAATTAATCAATTTTTGCATGCGGCGAAGCTTTGCAGAGAGGAACCCCTCAAAGCGAGGTTTTTTTGAATTTCGTTATCGCTGAAATACACATTGTCTCCAAGCTGAAGGTTTATTCCCCGGGTGAAGCCCCGGTCTTAACTTTCAGCGTTTTTTGTATTCATATTTTTGATTTTAAGCTCAAGCTCCTTTCTCAGCCGTATTGTTCTTACCAATTTTTCTCCGGCCCTTCCGGAACGCCGCAGCGCATCACTGTCGTCTAAAGCTTCACCTGCTTTGAAAAGATTGAACACTTTAACTTGCTCTATTACCCTGTAGCCGATGGCCTGCAGCGCCAGGCTCATTGCTTCGGGGGTGAACCCCATGTCTTTTTCATCCTGCTGCTCGCAAACTGCTATTACGGCGGCATATTTAACAACCCCCAGGGCTTCATTGATACTCAACCAGCAGGAACGGTCGTCTTCTGCAAATACTTCGAAACAATAACACCTGTCGATGAAGGCTTTCATGTCAGCGGATATATTGTAAAAATAAGTGGGTGAACCCAGGATGAGGCCGTCCGACTCTAAAAGGAGGGGATATATTTTTTGCATGTCATCGTTTATAACACACCTGTAAGTATCTCTGCACCCTTCACAACCCAGGCAATCCATTATGGAATAATCACCAAGAAAAATCAATTCTGTTTTTGCGCCTTCTTTTTGCGCCGCTTTTAGTGCCTCTTGTACCAGGATGGAAGTATTGCCTTTTTTTCTTTTGCTGCCGGCAATGCCTAGAATTTTCATCAAAAAACCTCCAGTTTCTAATATTACCATAATAGAAATCCGTTTTATTTATGTCAAGCTGGATGGTAGTCTTGTAGGAAAAGTAAAATGATCCAGGATGGGTAAATGCAATGAACAATAATACCCTGGCTGTTATGACCTTCCCTGCACTTATGAAACAGGCGAACTCAAGGGACAAAAAGACGCTCAGAAGATTTCCTGTAGCGTTTTAGTTGAATTTATCTGAGCAGGGGACCATCTACTTTTACTAAGTTAATCAAGATCAGCCTGATTCAAAATCAAACAGTCTTGACATTGCACGGCATATGTAATATATTTATTACAGGTGTTATAATTAATTATGTGAATTTATTTGAATGCGGCCTGACAGGGGAGGATACGGGGTTGCCGGGTGAAGGTAAGGGGAAGGAGGAACAAAAAATAAATGACGAAAAGGTTTCTAGATCAGCTTCACCTCCGGGAGACCAGTTGATTAAAATCCTGGAAGCACTGGCAAATCCTCACCGTTTAAAGATTATAGCTTTATTAAAGGGAAGGCGGATCCACGTAAGTCAGCTGGCCCGTGAGGCAAAAATCAGCCGGCCTCTTTTATATATGCACTTAAAACGGTTGGAGGCTGCCGAACTTGTGTCCAGCAAAATGGAATTGTCCGATGACGGCAAAGCAATGAATTATTACGAATTAACGCCCTTTGCCCTTCACTTGAATCCTGAGAGCATTGCTGAAGCGGTAAAAACGCTGACTATAAAAAAACCCGGCGGTACCACTTCAGGTACTGCCGGTAAAAAGGAGGAAAACCGATGAATGAAGAGGTGATTTTCGGTATTGGCGGAATGGGATTTGTGCTCGTTATTCTTACGTTAATTACCATAATAGCTGTAGTTGTGATTTCCCAGGCACTAAAAACAGCACGGGCTAAGACTGTGGGTATGGCTGAAATCGCCCGGGACGAGGCTTATCGCAAGCTCGCCGAGGAAGCGGTTTCGGTGCAGCGGAAGATGGCAGAGGACCAGCAAAAGATTGTCAATGTTTTAGCCGAGATGAAGGAGCGTATTAACGCCATGGAAAGGATGCTCCGGGAGATCGATTGAAGCCCGCTAACAATAAAGGACTGCTCCGGCAAGCTCTCGGGGCAGTCCTTATTATGTCAGAAACTTGCAAACACGCCCAGAACGGCGTCAACAACTTTCCCGGCGCCCCCCAGACGAAAGTTTCAGCAAATTTATAAAGGAAGATTCTTGTTAAAAGCGAAAATCATAGATCGCTGGAATCAATGGGTTGCTGCTTATCACCTTAAGTCCCGGCCTGCAGGTAAAAAGAACATTAACAACAATAACACCATTGGAAAGGAAATGATGGGGAAATGAAATGGATTCTATTTGTCAATGCATGTGTACGAGGGGAGCAATCCCGAACCTTGAAAATAGCAAGGAGATTTCTTGAAGAATATAAAAAACTAAATCCTGAAGACTCCATAACCCAGTTGGATTTGTGTGATTTGGCGTTGAATTGCCTGACCAGTGAAGTTTTAGCCCTAAGAGAGCAGTTGTTAAAGGAGAACAATTTAGAGCACGATCTTTTTAAACTTGCAAAACAATTTGCAGCTGCAGATAAGATTATAATTGCTGCACCTTTTTGGGACCTGAGTTTCCCGGCTATATTAAAAGTTTACATAGAACAGATTTCGGTACCGGAGATAACCTTTGGCTATGAAAACGACATACCCGTTGGATTGTGCAAAGCAGAAAAGCTACTTTATATAACTACCAGGGGCGGGGAATTTAGCCATGGTTTTGCGAAAGAGTTTGAGATGGGAGTACCTTATATAAAAGCCATATGTGCACTGTATGGCATGAAAAACGTAATAAGCATTTGCGCCGAAGGCTTAGACATGGTTGAGAATGATGCTGCTGAAATTGTTAACAACGCAATGGAAGAAGCAGTTGAAATTGCCAAAACCTTTTAATAAAACTCTTTGGCAACTTGCAGTAAAATAGAATATAGCGAAGGGAGAAAACTTTGCTTTATGACCTCACCGGCAAGTTGCTTTTCAAGGTTGATTGATGGATTGTTTAGCCGGTAAAATTCTATGAGTTTTACCTCACCTACTTTTTTGAAGCAATTATGGCAATGCTGAGGTGGATTGCCGCAGCGGCTTTGTAAGGGGCCGTTGTTGTACAAACCGGCGAAAAGGGGACAGGTTTACCTGTCCCCTTTTCCGATCCCCCTGTCCCGCCCGGGTTTTCAAGGCAGTTTAGCGATAATTGTCAGAATGCCTGTTTTCTAATATAATTAAGTTTATACAATTATTGAAAAGCATGGATTATGGGATAAAGAAGGATGTGTTTGTTATGAAAATCAGCGAGAAAGAAGTCGAACAACTAGCTTTTTTGAGCCGGCTTGATTTGCAAGGGGAAGAGCCGGCAGACTGGACCAAATCCCTTAATGCTGTCCTGGACTACCTGGAGCTTTTGAACAAGCTGGATACCAGTGCCGTAGAGCCTGCTGCCCACGTTCTCCCGCTCAAGAACATCTTCAGGGAAGACAGGCCGCAGCAGAGTCTGGATAAAGAGCTGGTCCTGGCCAATGCACCGGAAGAAGAAGAGGGGTCCTTTGTCGTGCCCCGTATTGTTTAAACAGGAGGTATTTGTATTTGATGCATTTACATACACTATCAGTACACCGGCTTGGTGAACTCCTGGGAAGGAGAGAGGTCAGCAGTGAAGAAGTAACCAGGGCCTGCCTGGAACGCATCAGTCAGGTGGAAGATAAAATCAAAGCCTTTATAACAGTAATAGAGGAAGAAGCTTTAGCACTGGCCCGGGCAGTTGATGAACAGCGGGTGCGGGGGGAGGAGCTCTCTCCCCTGGCGGGAATTCCTGTAGCTATTGCTGATAATATTTGTACAGAGGGAGTAAGGACGACCTGTGCTTCCAAGATGCTCGAAAATTTCATTCCTCCCTATAATGCTGCTGTTGCGGAAAGATTAAAGAAAGCCGGCTCCGTACTTGTGGGCAAGTGCAACCTGGATGAGTTTGCCATGGGCTCTTCAACCGGGAATTCATGTTTTTTCAGCACCGGAAACCCCTTTGACCCTGAGGCCGTACCCGGCGGCTCCAGCGGCGGGGCGGCGGCTGCCGTAGCTGCGGGTGAGGCGGCTTTTGCTTTAGGTTCAGATACCGGAGGCTCGATTCGCCAGCCGGCGGCTTTTTGCGGTGTTGTGGGACTTAAACCCACCTATGGCTATGTTTCCCGCTTCGGTCTGATTTCCCATGCTTCATCCCTGGATCAAATCGGGCCCTTTACCCGGGACGTGACGGATCTGGCCCTGGTCTTAAACATCATTTGCGGCCGCGATGACAGGGATTCAACATCCGCTCCGGTGGATGTGCCCGATTTTAGAAAGTATCTTGTAAATGATGTTAAAGGATTAAAGATTGGCTTGCCCGGGGAGTATTACGGGACAGACCCGGCGCCCCGGGTGGCTGCCAGGCTCCGGGAAGCGGTCCGTAAACTGGAGGAACTGGGCGCCGTCTGTGAAGAGGTAAGCATGCCCCATACGGAATACGCCCTGCCGGCCCATTACATCATTTCCTCTGCTGAAGCCAGCTCCAACCTGGCCCGGTACGACGGGGTCAGGTACGGTTTGAGGGAGGATGCTGAAGATGTCTTGGGCATGTTCCAAAGGACCCGCGGCCGGGGTTTCGGGGCCGAGGTAAAGAAACGGATCATGCTGGGCACTTATGCCTTAAGTGCCGGTAACTATAATGACTATTACGTCAAGGCCCTGAAGTTCCGGACTCTGATCAAACAGGATTTTGCCCGGGCTTTCGAAAAGTTCGATTGCCTGTTAACTCCTACCGTCCCTGCAACTGCTTTTAAAAAAGGGGAGATGAGGGACGATCCCCTGGCTGGTTATCAGTCCCATGTCTTTACCATTCCAGCCAACCTGGCCGGCTTGCCTGCCATGTCCCTGCCCTTCGGCCTGGTGGAGGGGCTGCCTGTGGGCTTGCAGCTCATCGCCCGGCATTTTGACGAGGGAACCCTGCTGAGGGCAGGCTATGCTCTGGAGCAAAGTTCGGAACAAACCGGACCGAAACCGGACTTGTTCCGTTAACCATATATTATAGGGGGATCGTGATGAGTAGATACGAAGCAGTTATCGGCCTGGAGGTCCACGTGGAGTTGAAGACGGAGACGAAGCTGTTTTGCGGCTGTTCTACGGAATTCGGCAAGGAGCCCAATACCCAGGTGTGCCCTGTCTGCCTGGGGCTTCCCGGCGCTACGGGCGTCTTGAATAAAAAAGCTGTAGAGCTGGCTGTTAAGGCCGGCCTGGCGTTAAATTGTGAAATAGGGACCAATACCTGGTTTGACCGGAAAAATTACTACTATCCCGACTTGCCCAAAGGCTTTCAGATCTCCCAGGTCTTCCGGCCCATTGCTTATAAGGGATATCTTGATCTGGAGCTGAACGGTAAAAGCAAACGAATTAATATCACCAGGGCTCATCTCGAAGAAGATCCAGGCAAACTGACCCATGCAGGGGGATCTATCATTACTTCCCATTGTTCTTACGTGGACTATAACCGGTCCGGGATCCCCCTTGTTGAAATTGTGTCAGAACCTGAAATACGCTCGGGGGAAGAGGCTAAAGCCTATCTGGAGAAGCTGAAGGCCATCCTGGAATATGCCGGTGTATCCGACGTAAAGATGGAACAGGGTTCCCTGCGCTGTGACGCCAACGTTTCGGTGCGCCCTGTTGGATCTACGGTCCTGGGCACCAAAACAGAAATAAAGAATATGAATTCCTTCCGTGCGGTACAGCGGGCTATTGATTATGAAGTGGAAAGGCAAATCGAGGCCCTGATGGACGGAGGAAGGATTATTCAGGAAACCCGCGCCTGGGATGAAAACCTCGGCGTAACCGTAGCCATGCGCAGCAAGGAAAATCCGGATTACAGGTGTTTTATGGAGCACGAACTTGCCCCCATAGAGCTAAAAACAGAGTGGATTGAAGATGTCCGTGCTACTATACCGGAATTGCCTGACGCCCGCAGGAAACGACTGGTTGAGGAGCATGGACTGCCGGTCTATGATGCCGGCGTAATTACCAGTTCCCTGGACCTGGCTGAGTTCTTTGATGCTGCGTTAAAGGAGTATCCCGATGCTAAAACCGTCAGCAACTGGGTCATGGGTGAGCTGTTGCGGTTGTTGAACGCCCGTAATCTGGAGCTGAGTGAAGCCAAGATCACCCCCGGCGGTTTGGCTTCCCTGCTGAAGTTGATTGAAAAGGGCGCCATCAGCAATAAGATGGGCAAAGAAGTATTTGAAGTTATGTTTGAGGAGGGTAAGGATCCGGACCAAATCGTAAAGGAAAAGGGGCTGTCCCAAATATCCGACGAGAGCCAGTTGAACCGGATTATTGCTGAAGTTATCGCCAAGAATCCCAAATCAGTGGCGGATTTTCAGTCCGGCAAGGAAAAGGCCATCGGTTTTTTAGTGGGTCAGGTTATGAAGGCCACCAGGGGTCAGGCTAACCCCGGAGTGGTCAACGCAATACTGCGGGAAAAGCTGGCTGAATAAAGAATGGCCAGAAAAGAAAATATGAAGGAAGATAACACATCATACCTAATATGCATGATGGAGTAACACTGGTAATTCAGGGACCTTAGTGCCTGAAATGCCGGTACACCGGCACAGCTGGAGGCTATCTGCCCTGTTAAGGGGCTTTTGCCGCCGGCTGTTTTCATTTTAGAATTCAAGGGACTTTGCGCTAATACCCATCATTACTAAAAAAGCATGTTCCTTAAGACAGGGCAGGTTCGCTAACTAAGCCACCGGGAGCGTCACGGTAACTGTTGTACCCCTGGCGGGCTCGCTTTGAATATCAATACTACCGCCGTGGTTGTCGATAATTTTTTTGCTTATAAACATGCCCAGACCGGTACCACTTTCTTTGGTGGTAAAGAAGGGTTTGAACATATTGGCCATGATTTGTCCGTCCATGCCTTTTCCCGTGTCTCTAATTACTACTCGTACGATTCCCAGCTGTTTGTCCCCGGAGCACTGAAGAAAGAGTTGTCCTTCATCCGGTAGGGCGTCAAAGGCGTTTCTGATAATGTTTAAAAAGACTTGTCTTAACTGACCGCTGTCTGCTTTGATGGGTGGCGGGTCTTCCGGTGTCTCCAGGTTAATTTTTAGATTGCGCAGGGATGCTTCACATTCTACCAGCGCAGCCACATCTGTCAGCAACTTATTAATGGAGCACTGGGTGCGGCTACAATAACCCGGTTTGGCCTGCAGCAAAAAATCTGAGATTAACCTGTTAAGATGCTTCAGCTCGTCTGAAATAATGTCTAAGTATTCCAGCTCGCTGTTTCTCCCTATCTTTTGTTGTAATAATTGCACAAAGCCGCTGATAGCTGTAAGGGGGTTTCTGAGTTCGTGGATCATTTCTGTAGCCAGTTGACCTAAAATGGCAAGCTTCTCAGCTTTTATTACAGCATTTTCCAGTTCTTGCTGCCGCCCCGCAGGTTCGAGCAAAGCCATGGCCCCCACCGTAGCCCCGCCCTTGTCTTTGATGGCGTATGTGTTTGCCCGGAAATCAGAAGAAGGGGCGTTGAGCAAAATAACTGACTCGGGCTTCAGGTTTTGATACTCCTTGCCTGTGGCAAGGGTTTGCAGTAGCTTGTTGTAATCAGAATCCAGATTATTTATTAGATCAGAGAACGGCTTTCCTAAAACGCGTTCTTCTTGATAACCAGTTAACATAGATAATCTATTGTTAAACAACCGGACATGCCCTCTCCGGTCAATAACTATTATTCCCAGGGGGAGGTGATTAAAAACCAGTTGAAGCCAGTCCACCGGGGATTCTACCATAAACGGACACCTCACAATCAGGATGAACCGCGAAAGATTCATTTCTGCGGGAAAGGAAATAATGGTATTAAAGAGGGTTATTTGATATTTTATTGTATTGTTCCTGGAGATAGCCGGTTATTAAGTTGGCGCTGCGCAGGCGGTAAACAGTCACCTTGCTGGTACCGCCAGGTTCCAGGAGTCCGAGAGCGCAGAGAGTTTGGAGAGCCGGTTCCACCTGTTGAAAGGGGCGGTGTAAACGGAGGGCCAAGCCCCAGGCTGTGTCCCGCGTATGGGGGTTTGCTTGAAAAAAGGCAAGCAGTTCAATCCGGATAACCGTTTGCCGGATAGGATCCAGGCCTTCATAAATTTTTTCCGTCACGGGGCTCCTCCTCCCACAGTTTCTTCGGAAGCGGCATGATGAGGAACTCGCAGTAATCACCCTCTACTGCCTGACAGCGCATCTCTTCACAAATAATTTCCTGCTCAAGTAAAACACTGAAGTATGCTGCGAATATTCCTCTGAACAGGTCACAGGTAACCTGGGGAGAACGGTAAAGACTGCCGTATTCATTTTCAACTGATACCTGAAATGAATCATAACAGCGGATCCTGGCCCTGCCCCGGGTCAGATTAAAGGAAACCAGTTCCACATTACCCAGTCCGTCATTTTTAATCACTTCCAGAAGCAACTGCAAACATTCTTCAGGGTCCGGGTAAAAAGTTTTGGTTCTACCGGCTAAGCTTAAAGCCGATCGGTAGCCGGCGTCATAAAGGACGTGTTTTATAGCATGGGGGGCATGTTCTTTTATAGACATGAACAGGGAGGCGTATGTTTCCTGGGGGAGCAGGATTGCCCTCCGCCCGGCGACCTTAAGGATATGCTCTTCACGGGTAACGATTTCCTCCGTGGGGCGGGTTGAGGGAAACAACCGGCCGTGACAAACGCCAGACTCGTCCGTCTCCAGTGATGTGGAGTAGTCCGTGCCGGTTACATGGCGTAAAACTGCCTGAAATGAACTAAGGCGGGCACAGTAAAGGGGCAGTCCCTCGATGGGAGCCCTCAGGCAATAGTCCCGGTAGACACAGTTGTTGCGCTCGACTTGTACCAGCAAGCTGTCTCCTGAATCTTCCAAACGGTAATCCCCCGCCTTTAAAAACCCCTCCCGGTCCATAAAGTAGAGAAAAGCAAGGCAGGCTTGTACGGGATTCTTTGAATCAAACTTTATTTCATCCAGGTGTTCTTCCAGGACATACTGCGCCGTACTGATCATAAACTGCTCCAGCCAGTGGCCGCTGCTGAAAGGAAGCTGTTTCATAGTCTTGCACATGCTCAGTTGCATAAAGTTTATTAATTTTCTAGAGAATTCGCCGATTTTCATTCGTTTACCCCCATTTCTGTCGACACCAGAATACCGTAGACGGGACTGATCGTAAAAGCGTGCCGGGAGGATACAAATTGCTGGCTTTTTACCTTGCCGATTTGCATCATCCGCATGGGGTTGTAACTGGAACCGCTGAAATTCATCTTCAGGATAAAGTTATAAAGGTGACCGCTGATGGTCATCAGCTTTGCATCTAAAACCCCGCTCACAAAGATATCCAATGCTACGATCCCGCTTTTACGCAGTTGCTTAATCCGGGTCCGGTGAAAGTCCAGGATGTCGGCAGCGTCCATCGAGGTGAAAAGGGTACTCAAACTGTCCACCACCAGCCTCACCCTTCGTCCGCTGCAGCCGTGCAGTATCTCTGTTTCCAGGGCAAAGTACTTGTCCAGGTTCCGGAGGTCGGAAAGGGCGTATTTTTCCATACTCTCTCCTTCTTCGTAAGCGTCTACAAAGATCAACCTGTCCGCCTCTTCGTAAGCGGGGGTGCCGACTTTAAAGCTTAAGAGATGCTCCCGCATCGCTGCAGGAGGTTCGTCGCAGGCCACATAAATACAGGTGTCACCGCAGCGCAGCCCTTCTTTGATAAATTCCCCCGCCAGCACGGTTTTGCCTATGCCGGATTCCCCTTCAACCATAATCTGGGAACCGTACATCAGGCCTTTTTCCAGGTTCCGGTCCAGTCCTTCCACTCCAAAATAAGCTCTGCGCATGAAGCTAACCTCCTAACCGGGGGAACACTTGTACGCCAGAATTGTTGATTTCGAGCAAATGGTTGCCCATGGCATGATTGACGCCGCGCATTTTATAGATTTCCAGTTGTCTGACCCTGCGGTTTTTGAGAAGGATGGATTTAAGCAGGATGGTTCCCTGGACCACCGAGTGGATTACTTCCACTTTGCCGCTGTCAGCCAGTTCCCAGGCGGGGCTGATCAAAAAATTGGTACAATTGAGACTGTTAAGATAGGTAACCAGGCAATAAAATTTTTCATGAAGAACCGCGGCGTTGTCTATGCGGGAAAAAAACCCGTAAATCGAATCAATAACCAGACGGCGTGCCCCCAGCGATTTTACCTTTTCTCCCAGCCAGATGATGGTCTCATCAATCTCCATACTGGAAAGAGGTTTGTATATAATTTTTACCATGTCCTGTTCTTGAAGGGAGCGCAAATCCCAGTTGAATCGCAGGGAGTTGGCGATCAATTGAGAGGGGGTTTCCTCCATCGACAAAAAAATTCCCTTCTCCCCGTAATCCATGGCGCCCTTGGCCAGGAACTGCAGACCCAGCACCGTTTTGCCGGTCCCTGAGCTGCCGGCCACGGCCAAGCTTACGCCGCGGGGCAGTCCGCCCTGCAATAAATTGTCAAGTCCGGGAACGCCGGTACAAAGCAGTTCATTTTCATGCTGTTCCTGTCCATAAACATCCAGGTCCCTGATCAAGGCCAGGACCTTGATGCCCCTGTTGGTTATGCGAAAAGTATGTTTGCCCGGAATATATTCCTGACCCCTTGTTTTACATATTTCCAGCACCCGGTGGCGGTGCAGTCCCGGCCTGTCCTTATTTTCCAGGCGGATGATAGCGTCTACCACATATTCCTCAAAGGCGTATTCCCGGCCGCCCTCGCTCTCCCGTTCTTTAACCAAGAAGGAGGTCAGCTTCAGGCGGCGCAAACCATTGCAGAAACTGTAGAAACTTCTGCGCAGCGAAAGACCTTCGTTGAGGATAGTTCGAAAATGGCTGATACTGTCTACCAGAATGCGCCTTGCGCCAACCTCCCGGGCAGCTTCTTCAAGAAGATTCACCTCCGTATCCGCCAGAACTTCGGGAGAAGTGCACAGGATCCGGAGTTTATTTGCATCTTCCAGGGCCCGGAGATCCCAGCCGAAATTGAGAGCGTCACGGTAGATAGACTCGGGCAATTCTTCGAAGGTAACAATCAACCCCGGTTCACCGTACTCGGTAATGCCCCGGTAGATAAACTCAATTCCAAAGGTGGTTTTACCCGCACCAGGAATACCTTCGATCAGGACTGAGTTGCCTCGAATAATTCCACCGTGCAGCAAATCATCAAAACCATCTATGCCTGTAGAAACCCTTTCCAAAGCCAAAGCACCTCCTTTGGAAAATTATGAGGTTTTTAGTTTAATTTCAACGCATTACCTTAAAATCCCTCTAATTGTAAAATATTTTTTCTATTATTTATTGTTTTTAAAAATCTTTATTAAACAATTATCAGTTATTAGTTACATGGATTGGAATGAGCAGCCGGTGAAATACAGCACCGGTTTTTCACTCAAAAAAACAACCGTCAGATTACTTTTCACAGAACTTTCCTCATGCATTGAGCGTCTTATATAATAGGGTGGGTGTGACCTTTCAGTTTTTACCAGTCTGATTCCAGGAAATAGCAGGTTTTAAATCGCCTGCATTTTTTTAGGGCGTATTTAATGGAAAGTTTTTCCTGTAATGAATTTTGGGAGGTGAAACCAATTAAAAGAATTGTTTTTTTCTCAATGTCGTTGCTCTTGTTCTTTGCAGTCGCAGGAAGGTGCGGAGCCGCCGAGGTTTCCGCAACTGTGCAGGCGCCGGTTCAAGAGGCGCTGTCCGGCCAAGGGGTTGAGCCCGTCGGGCTTGCCGTTTCTAAGGACGAGGCTTTGCGCATAGCCAGGGATCTGTTTCCGGAACTGCTGGCAGGTAAGGACTTAAATGCCGAACTTGCGGATGATTACTGGGAGGACGTGCCGGTATGGCAGATTGGTTTTCAGGAGACAGCCTACAGCGGCGGGCGGACTGAATATCTGGATATTGCCCTTAACGCAAAAACAGGGAAGCTTAAAAGGATGTATTATAACGGTCCTTCCACCGGCCTGGAGCAGGGTGATGTTCCAATTACAGAGGAGACAGCCCGGCAAAGGGCAGAGGCTTTCGCCAAAAAGTTCTGCCCGGCCGAGTTTGCCCGGAGCCGCCTGGTGGAAAGGGATTATATCTACCAGCCGTCCGGTGTGCTGAAAAACCAGTACAGTTTTTACTGGACCCGCGTTGAAAAGGGTATTCCCGTTTTGGAAGAAGGCATCAGCGTGGGGGTGGACGTGTTCAGCGGGCGCCTGGTCAACTTCAACGTAAACTGGCGCCACGACGTGGTTTTCCCCGAGCCCGGCGTACTGCCTCAGGGTCTGGAGAGCAAAATTATGCGGGAACTGGGCCTGTATTTATGTTACCAGATTGCCGGCAGCTCCAGGACAGGGCCGGGGGAAGTGCCGGAGGCTGCCCTTGTTTACCAGTTGAACAGTCAAGGTACGTTAAGAATAAACCCTGGTAACGGTGAAGCCGTCACCGGGGAGGGGGAAACAATGCCCCTGAACCGGTACAGGCGTTTTATCAACCTGCCGGAACCGGTTGCCGGAGGTGGCGTTGTAACAGAACCCGGACCGGTTGCCCCGGCTCAGAAGATCAGCCAGGCCGATGCGGTGAGGGCGGCGCAGGAATTTTTCCAAAAGCTGGGCCTGGAAGGTGAGGTCACCCAGATCGGCGGCGGGAGTACTGGTGGCGGAGTCTTCCATGATCAATTCTGGAGCTATAGTTTAAGAGAGGGTGAAGGAGGGAGGAGCGGCCAAAGCCGGCATGGGAATGTAGGGATTAATGTCTATACCGGAGAGGTATGGAACTACAATAATTCTGAATTTGAGAGGTCCGGGCCGGTTTCAGGCCTTTCGCCGGGAATTGGCCGGGATGCCGCAAGGGAAAAGGCCCTGGCTTTTATCCGCCTGGTTGCGCCCGATAAAATGGGGCAGGTGGTGGAGGACCGGCAGGATCCGGCTAATGCCGGGTATAACGGGTTCCATCATTTCAGTTTCAGCCGGCTGGTCAACGGGATAGTGTTTCCCCAGGACAAGATCATTGTAGAAGTGGGCGGTGACGGTACGATTGTCCACTATAACTGCAACTGGCACAGGGTGCGGTTTCCGTCTGCCGGGGAAGTAATCGGGGTGGAGGAAGCGGAAAAAATTTTCCTGGCGAATAACCGTTTAAAATTTGTTTATTTCTTCCCGCTGGCTGGCGAGGAGCTCCGGCCGGGCAAAAAACCGGTCCCGGTTCTTATGTTTGAACCTTACAATGAATGGGCTATTGATGCCTGCACCGGAGAACCGGTTATTCTTAACCAAGTGGTGGTGCAGCCGAAAGAAAAAACCGGTTTGGAAATCCCGGCGGGGCACTGGGCCGCCGCGCCCCTGTCCATACTCGCAAGCAGCGGGCTGCTGCCGGCTGAAGGATTCGAGCCGGATGGGCCGGTCAGCCGCAGGGAGGCCTTGCGGGTGCTTATGAGTATCCCCGGCCGCTATGGTCCGGATCAGCAAGACTCTTTTATACAGGTTAGCTTTAATGATCTGAATCTGAATGACCCGGACTACGGATTAATTCAAAATGCCGTGCGCAGGGGATTGCTGGCAGGCGGGGGTAATTTCTATCCGGAACAGCCAATCCTGCGGGAGGATTTGGCCATCTGGCTGGTGCGCGCCCTGGGTTACGGGGAAGTTGCCGGGATGACGGTCAAGATCGAGTTGAAAACGGCTGACGCAGGTCTGGTTTCAGACGAGGCGTACAACTATGCGGCCATTGCCTGCGGCCTGGGCCTGTTCAAAGGTGATCAAGAAGGGCTGCTGCGTCCTTTGGAGGAGACCACCTGGGCCGAGCTGGCTGCAGTGATGACCAGGGCTGCGCCGCGCCTGCAGGATATCAAGTACTGACAGATATTGATCAGTCAACTAACAAAGGAGGGAAAAAATGGTTAAGCGGAGTTGGACTGCCGGGATCATTCTATTATCCCTGGCCCTGGGCTTTTTCTGTGCCGGCCGGGGTGTGGCAGGGGCGGAGCTTGCCTCTGTGGACGGTAAAATGGAGAGGGCAATTGAAGTAACTGCAGCGGGTAATGAAGGGAATACGGGCGACGGAGAGCAGGCTGCCATCAGCCTGGAGCAGGCCATCCAAATTGCCAGGCAGGCTTTTAAGATCCCTGCGGAACTGGATCAGTTTTCAAGTGGTTTCAGTCAATCGGACGAAAATTCTTTCTGGGAGTTACGCTGGTACCGGAGCAGCATGCAGGGTGGCGAGATGAGTGTAAGGGTAAACAGCGATACTGGTGAAATCTGGAGTATGTACAAGTGGCTGCCGCCGGCTGCCGGAGTTGAATACCGGGGGCTGCCTGTTTATACCAGGGAGAAAGCGCAGGCAATAGCCGCGGCGTTTATTCAAAAACTGCACCCGGAGCGCTTCGGGGAAACCATCCTGCAGCCGGGCCGCGACTATATTCCACCATTATCCTTTAAAGAGCGCGGGGCTGTGGAGTACAACTTCAACTACGCCAGGGTTATTGAAGGTGTGCTTTACCCGGATAACGGGATTAATGTGGCAGTAAACGGCGATACCGGCGAAGTCATCCGGTTTGACCTGAACTGGGGGGAAACGCGGGATTTCCCGCCGCCGGTTACCAAAATCAGCCTGCCCCAGGCCAGACAAATCTTTTTAACTGAGTCGGCGCCTGAACTAAACTACTTTCGCCCCTATGCGCCCTACGGTATGGACGCGCCTGTAAAACTGGTCTACCGTCAGCCGGAGAACCGGCGGCAGGTGCTCATTGACGCCCTCACCGGCAAGCTGTTGAATCAGGATATGAACTACTATTACGGGTATGGCGGCGGCGGTGACGCCGGAGCGGCGCCAGAATACTCTTTAAAGCAGCAGGATGTGCAGCTTAACCCGGCTGAGGAAATGGAGTTGGACGAGGTTAAGAACCTGCTGTCCAGGGATAAGGCCCTGGAAAAGGCCAGATCTACGGTTGGAATCCCTGCAGATTATACTTTAACCAGCAGCAGGCTGGAGCAGGACTATATGATTAAAAGTGTTAAGACCTGGAATTTTAGCTGGCAAGCCGGGGATAAGTCGGTAGGCGGCGGACTGAATGTTACCATTGACGCCGTTAATGGAGACCTGATTGCCTTTAACCACTATGAAAACATTTATGACGAATATAAGAACCAGGAGGTTAAGTACGGCGAGGAAGAAGCCCGCCGCATCGCTGAAGATTTTATCAAGAAAAACCAGCCCAACAGATGGGAGCAGGTGCTCCTTGAATCACTTCAGCCTGTGCCGGGCCCGGTGCTGACCCCCCTGGAAGAACCGGTTACCAGCTCCTACGCAATTAGATATACCCGGATAGTTAAAGATGTGAAATTCCCTGATAACGGTTTTTATGTGAATGTGAACAGTGCCACGGGGAAAATTACTTCGTACCGGATGAACTGGTGGGACCTGGTCTTTCCCGATCCCGAAGGGGTTATTAGCCGGGAAGAAGCAGCGAACAAATACCTGAAGGAAGCTCCTTTAAAGGTAGGCTATCTAAGGCTGTGGCCCCGGGAGGGATACTGGAAGCAGCCGGATCAGGAAGCTAAAATTCACCTGGTCTATTATCAGGCCAACCTCAATTTTGAAATGCTGGATGCTTTCACCGGTCAGCCCCTTAATGGGGAAGGCGGGGTTGTTCATCCAGAGGGCGCCAAAGCAGAATTTAGTGACATGGAAGGACATCCGGCCCGGGAGGCAGTTGAGCAACTGGCCGCCGCCGGCATCGTTGTTGAGGATAGCGGTAAATTCAGGCCTGATGATGCTGTAACCCAGGCTGAATTGATTGCCATGCTGGTGAGATGCTTTGACCAATCACCCGGGGTAGCTGCCGGAGGTGAGGAGCCGTGGTACCAGGTCTATTTCGAAAAGGCTGCCCGCATCGGCATTATTCAGGCCGGGGAGAAACCGGAGCCTGAGGCGCCGGTCAACCGGGAAATCTTAGCCCGTTTAATGATCCACTCCATGGACCTTTACAAAGTAGCCCGCTTTAGTGACATCTATGTGCTTGACTTTCAGGACGCCGAAGACATCTCCGGGCATTTGAAAGGGCACGCCGTCCTGTCTGCGGCTCTGGGCTTGATCAAGACGGTGGAGGGAAGGTTCGAGCCCAAAGGGGTTGTGACCAGAGCAGAAGCAGCGGAAACAGTTGTAAGGTTTTTGAAAAATAGCTAAACAATAATTAGGCCGGGACTAATCTGTCCCGGCTTCTTCTATTAATGTACAATCTTAAGCTGATTAAGGGATTGTTCTTTAATCCGGTGACACCCTTTTAGTCCTTACCTTCGCGTTTATTTGAAAAATTTTTTATAAGGAGGCCCAAAACAGTTATGTTAATGCGGAAGGAAAGCTGAGGCAAGCTGAGTATTCCCTGAAGTCGCTTCAGGTGGTCGTGGGCGACGGTGGTTCAATGGCCGCCGGGGAACAGAACAGCCGGAGCCAGAACAGCGGCGCCCCGTTTCCGGGGGGAGGAGTTATGATCCGCAGGTAGCCGGGCGACGCGGCATAATTTTCACAGCCTTACAGAGTCTGAAAGATGGGGATGGTGGCGCGCTGTGTCCGGTAAAACAGTAATCTTGCTGGAAAATGTTAAGAAAATATATCAGCTTGGAGAAACGCGGGTCTTTGCCCTGAAAGGCATCAACCTCACCATCCGGGAGGGTGAAATGGTTGCCGTCATGGGCTCCTCCGGCTCCGGCAAAAGTACCCTGCTGAACATAATGGGCTGTTTAGACAGGCCCACAGCGGGTATCTATTACCTCGACGGCGAGAATGTTTCCCAATTGGCTAAAAGCAGGCTGGCCCGGATTCGGAACAAAAGAATCGGCTTTGTTTTTCAGGGCTTTAACCTTTTGGGAAGAACCACCGTACTGGCCAATGTTCAACTACCGCTAATCTACGCCGGAGCCGGAAAAAAAGAAATGGCGGAAAGGGCCAAGGAAGCCCTGGCCTGGGTGGGACTGTCTGATTACCTGGAACACTATCCCTCCCAGATGTCCGGCGGCCAGCAGCAGAGAGTCGCCATCGCCCGGGCTCTGGTGAACAACCCCTCCCTGATCCTGGCCGACGAACCCACGGGCTCCCTTGATTCAAAAACAAGTATAGAAATAATGGCAGTAATCCAGAGGCTGTACCTTGAAAAAGGTATAACTGTGATAATCGTTACCCATGAAAGGGAAATCTCCCAGTACTGCCGGCGGCTAATCAAGTTGAAAGACGGGAGAATCACGGAGGATACGCCTGTAATGAACCCCAGAAACGCTGCCGAAGACCTGGCGGCCATGCCGGACGAAGGGGAGGGGCAAATTTGAACTTTATAAATAACTTTGAAGTAGCCCTGAACGGGATCAAAGCAAACAAACTGAGATCTTCCCTGACCATGCTGGGCATTATTATCGGGGTGGCTGCCGTAATTATCATGATCTCTGTGGGGCAGGGCGCCAGCAAAAGAATTTCCGATCAGATCTCCAGTATGGGTTCAAACCTGCTGATGGTTTCCCCGGGAGCCGGACAGGGACCCGTCAGGGGAGCCTCGGGAAATGTCAATACCCTTACCCTGGAAGACGCCGAAGCTATAGCCGGGTTGAGCATGGTAGCCGGGGCGGTGCCGGAGTTAAATACCGGCGCTACCATCGTTTACGAAAACCAGACCTGGACTAGCCAGATTAACGGCACCACGCCGGGTATGCAAGTAATCAAGGACTGGCCTGTCAGTTCGGGATCTTACTTTGGCGATGACGACGTGCAAAGCGCCAGCCTGGTGGCGGTACTGGGCCAGACGGTGGTGGATAACCTTTTCCCGCCCGGTACTGACCCGGTGGGTGCCACCATCAGGATCAATAAACTGGCCTTTACGGTAGTCGGTGTACTTTCCCCCAAAGGCGCGGCCATGATGGGACAGGACCAGGACGATGCTGTTTACGTGCCAATCACCACGGTTCAAAAGAGGATGCTGGGCGTAAACAATGTTCGTACCATCAATGTTCAGACAGAAACACAGGATAGTATGGCTTACGTGCAAACCAGTATTGAAGAACTGCTCCGGGAGAGACACCGCATAACCGGTTCTAAAACCGATGATTTCAGCGTACTCAGTTTAACCTCCGTTCTGGAAGCTGCGGAAACAGCCACCGGTACCATGACGATACTGCTGGCCAGCATAGCTGCCATCTCCCTCCTGGTGGGCGGCATCGGGATTATGAATATTATGCTGGTTTCCGTTACGGAGAGAACAAAGGAAATCGGCCTGCGCATGGCGGTGGGGGCTACGGAAAGCAATATCCTCAACCAGTTTCTGGTGGAGTCCGTGGTGCTCTGTCTGGTGGGCGGTTTTACGGGTATTATCACCGGAGCCGCGGTGGCCTGGGCGATTTCCAAGTTTGCCGGCTGGCCAACTTATATTACGCTCTATTCCATTTTATTGTCGGCTGGTTTTTCAGCGGCTATCGGGATTTTCTTCGGCTATTATCCGGCTAAAAAAGCAGCAAGCCTGGATCCCATCGAAGCCCTCCGTTTTGAAAAATAAGCAAGAATTTCGTTGCGGGCACCTGCCGGGATATATACATATTTAATAAGAGAACAGCCCTTTTGTAGGCAAGGGCTGTTCTCCATTTCTGCAAAGATGTATTTTAATGATAATCAAGAAATACCGGGTTGATTCTTATTGTTAATCTTTTTATTCAGATCAGCAATCATCCTTTTTAATTCCTGGAGCATCATTTCCAGGTCGTTTAATCTTCTGACAGCCTGACTGGGGCTGCGGTTTCCATATTGAGCACATTCTGAACAGGGGTCGGTATAGGCAAGCGAACATTGGGTCATGGTTTTTCCTCCTTCCTCCCCCTGTGATTATGCTTTATTGAAATAAGCTTTAGACAATCCCCTGGGCCATCATGGCATCGGCAACTTTCAGGAATCCGGCGATATTCGCCCCTTTAACCAGGTCGCCCTCAAAACCGTATTCCTTTGCTACCTTGCTGGTTTGACGGTAGATTCTAACCATAATGTCCTTTAATTTGGCATCCACTTCTTCAAAGGTCCAGGCGAGTCTCATGCTGTTCTGGGTCATCTCCAGAGCAGAAGTGGCAACGCCGCCCGCGTTGGATGCCTTGGCAGGGGTGAAGAGGATCTTGTTGTTCTGAAATACTTTGATTGCTTCCGGAGTGGAGGGCATGTTGGCGCCTTCTCCCACCGCCGTTACGCCGTTGGCCACAAGTATTCTGGCGGATTCCTCGTCGATTTCGTTTTGGGTAGCGCAGGGAAGGGCCAGGTCGCACTTAACTGTCCAGATTCCCTTTGAACCTTCGTGATACTGGGCTGATGGGTGATGTTCGCGGTATACCTTGATCCTCTTTCTTTCAACTTCTTTGATCTGCTTAATAGTATCTAACTTGATGCCGTCCGGGTCATAAATATAGCCGTTGGAATCACTCATGGCCACTACCAGGGCACCCAGTTGCTGGGCCTTTTCTGCCGCATAGATGGCTACATTTCCGGAACCTGAAATAACCGCTGTTTTGCCCTTAAGGGACTGGTCGTAATCCTTCAGCATTTCCTCCAGGAAGTAAAGCAGCCCGTAACCGGTGGCCTGGGTTCTGCCCAGGCTGCCGCCGTAGGAAAGACCTTTGCCTGTAAAAACGCCGTGATAAAGGGTTGTAAGCCTCTTATATTGACCGTAAAGATAGCCCACTTCCCGGGCGCCGACCCCTATGTCGCCGGCCGGGACATCCACATCCGCTCCGACATAGCGGTAAAGTTCCGTCATAAAACTCTGGCAAAAACGCATGACTTCAAAGTCCGACTTTCCTTTTGGATCGAAATCACTGCCGCCTTTGCCCCCTCCAATGGGTAAACCGGTAAGGGAATTTTTTAACGTTTGCTCAAAGCCGAGGAACTTGATGATCCCCAGGTTTACTGAAGGATGAAAGCGCAGACCGCCCTTGTAGGGTCCGATGGCGCTGTTGAACTGAACCCTGAAACCACGGTTAACCTGGACCCGGCCGTTGTCGTCAATCCAGGGCACTCTGAAAATAAGCTGCCGTTCCGGCTCTACTATTCTCTCCAGGATGCCTGTTTCTACAAATTCGGGATGTCTTTCAATGACCGGTTCGAGGGATTCAAGAACTTCCAAAACTGCCTGGTGAAACTCCGGCTCGTTGGGATTCCTTTTCCTAACCTGTTCCATTACATCTCCGATAACCTGTTCTGCTGCCTTCACAAAAATTACCTCCTCTGTTGTTCCGAAATGCTTTTTAAACTGGTTGCCTATTTTTTAAAGTGCCGGTTTGAAAAGAAGCCGGAGCCGGTTTGTTAGTCACCGTGTCGATTCAACCTGACCTGGATCCTTTTCGAACCGGCACATTTAACAAATAATTCTTTATTTACTAACATCACCTCCACAAATATTATTATTAAAATGCATTAAGATATTCTTTCAGTTCCCAGGGGTGGACAACCGCCTGAAAACGTTCCCACTCCTCAGCTTTGGCTCTGGTGAAACTACGGTAAATATAATCACCCAGGGTATCCCTGACCCGCCGGTCAGCGGAAAGATCGCGCAGAGCTTCTTCTAAGCTGCGGGGCAGACAGGCAATCTGTGCTTCTTGACGCTGGTTGTTGGATCCGGAAAGGGGGGGTGGCTGTGGAAGTTTTTGCCGGATGCCGTCCAAACCAGCTTTTAAAATTACGGCCAGGGCAAGATACGGGTTGCAGGCCGGGTCCGGGTTACGTACTTCCACCCGGGTATCCTGCCCGTGGTGGGCAACGACCCTGAGTATTGAGTTGCGGCTGTCTTCCGACCAGGCTACATATACAGGTGCCGCCGGATCGCCGGGTTGCAACCGTTTGTAAGAATTAATGAGGGGGTTGGTAATAGCGGTGTTGGCCCGGGCATGGTCCAGGATGCCGGCGATAAAATGCCCGGTCCACCGGTCAAGCGGCAGAGGGTGTTCCAGGTCAGTAAGGTGTTCTGCTTCCCTGGGATGTAAATATAAATGCAGGTGCAACGCTGAGCCGGGCATGCCGTTTAGTGGTTTGGGCATAAAAGAAGCGTACAGGCCATGGCGTTGGGCAATGGTACGTACAATAAACTTGAAGGTTACCAGCTTGTCAGCAGTATCCAGGGCATTATCTCCCTTTAAAGAGACTTTGTGCTGCCCGGGCCCTGCCTCGTGGTGGCTGTAGCCAATACTATAGCCCATTTCTTCCAGGGTCAGGACGATGTCCCGCCGGGCATTCTCACCTAAATCGAAGGGCGTTAAGTCGCAAAGGCCGGCCTGATCATGGGTGTTAATGGTGGGGTTGCCTTTGTTATCAGTATGAAGGAGATAAAATCCTACCTTCGCACCCATCCAGACATCAAAACCCATCTGGGCGGCTTCTTCTAAAACCTGTTTCAAAACGCTGCGTGAGCAGCCCCGGTAAGGAGATCCATCGGGATTGGCAATATCACAAATGAAGCGAGCCACCGCTTCATCGCGGGGCCGCCAGGGAAATACAATAAATGTGGACAGATCCGGACGCAGGAGAATATCCTGTTCAAGACCGCCTATCACTCCATCCACCGCAGAGCTGTCGAAGGAGATCCGGCCGGCCATTGCCCGTTCTAGATCCTCCGATGTAACGGCGATGTTTTTCAGCGAGCCGAAAGTATCGGTGAACTGTAAGCGAAGGAATTTTACTCTCTCTTCTTTAGCTTTTTCCAGGACTTCTTCACGAGTGTGCATCAAAAACCCCCAAAAATCCATGATTAG
>FZPS01000069.1_pt256 | contig 29999 bp, 37 predicted proteins | sample 1817821 | NCBI WGS metagenome assembly FZPS01 (sample SAMEA104158645, study PRJEB21678) | metagenome | place: Germany | collected 2015-04-21
TACATTTAAGAAAAAATACCGTTGCAAAACCGGATCATCCATGCTAAAATATAATTTGCCGGCAAGGATATACTAGTCATGCCGAAGTGGTGGAACTGGCAGACACGCACGACTCAAAATCGTGTGGGCTTGACCCATGAGGGTTCGACTCCCTCCTTCGGCACCAATTGCAGATAACCCCAAGCTACTTGGGGTTTATTTTTTCCGCCACAATAGAGAAAGCGGCGTCATGTCCAGTAAACTTTCGCACCATCTATCACTTCGCTTTTCCGAATATAACCAGCTGTTTTGGATATTATATCTACGTACAAAATGTACATACTGTACATTTTGTACATATTTTTTTATTATGGAGGTGAAAAGGAGGGTGACTATGTTAACTGAACTTAGCATCACTGAAGCGAGAAGAAACATTTCATCTTTGTACGACAAGGTGTTCAATGCTTTTCAACCCGGAATAATCAACCGTAAGAGCTCTGAGCAAGTCTTAGCTTTGCGTGCCGATTTGCAGAAAATGATTCTTTCTAACTTTTCTTTGCAGCCAAAGATCATCTCTGAAGCGGATCACTCCGTAACTTTGGCCCTAGATCAGCTCGAAATATACGTAAACGGCAGTACCTTGGAACAAGCCGTCAAGGCCTTGATTGACGATTTGAAATTCTACGCTCAAGACTATGTTAAGCGTTCGCAGTTATTTCTCAACGCTCCCAACCGGCGCTCCCATTTCCCATATGTGTTACGGGTGCGGCTTTGCGACAATGATGATGAAATAAGAGATCTACTGGAGCTGGAATGATGCCGCCCAGATTTCGGGACTTGAAAAACTACTGTGAGAAGAACGGTTGGGAGATGATTCGCGATACTGATCATATGTACTATGAAAAAGTCCTGGCTGACGGTTCTGTACTGCAGACTAGGGTCAGCCATGCTCTCCATAAAGAGATTCCTTATCATCTGCGGAAGCGCATTTTAAGCAAACAGCTGAGAATATCTGAAGAGAAGTTTGGGAAAGGCCTCTAATCAAGCCGCTTCCCCAGCCTCACCCACATTCAAGGCAAAGGTATATTCTTGATACAGTGGTTTTAACAATAAAACAGCCTAATAATGGTGGTTAGAGGAGGATTCTATGCAGAAGCGTAAATGCATTATCTTCGATCTGGACGGAACCTTGAGCGATCCTGGAGAAGGTATAATCAATTCTTTGATTCATGCCCTTAAACACTTTGGCATTGACGGAGAGCCGCGAGTTCTCAAGAAGTTCATTGGGCCTCCATTATCCGAGTCATTCAAGGAATTCTACAACTTCGATGCGGAGCAAACAGCGCAAGCCATAAAAATCTACAGGCAGTACTTCCACGAACACGGGCTATTCCAGAACATCATTTATCCGGGAATCCCAGAGCTTTTGGAAGGCCTTGTTCAAGCCGGCAAAACGTTAGCCGTTGCCACCACCAAGCCAGAGGTCTATGCGCTGCAGATTCTGGAGTACTTCAAGATTGATCGCTTTTTCGAAAAAGAACTGGTTGTCGGAAGTTTTCTCGATGGCCGGCGCACAAACAAGGTTGAGCTGATCGCTGCCATACTGGAACGCCTCTGCTGCAAACCGGAAGAGGCAGTGATGATCGGCGACCGCAAGTTTGATATTATCGGCGCCAAAGCCAACGGCATCGATGTTATTGGGATTACTTACGGATATGGTAATCTGGAAGAAATAAAGGCGCATCAGCCAACAGCTATAGCCTATTCCGTGGAAGAGTTAGGGGAACTCTTGCTTCCCTAACTCTTCGTGTCCTTTTACTAAGCCCCGGGCTTTTTGCCGACAGTTGCCATATAAACCACGAACTGTTCTTTGCCATCAAATCCCAAAACTGCATTGAGGGCATCATCATCAAAAGCGCCAACAGCACAAACTCCGCTGCCAATAGGCTCTGCCGCCAGGTACAAATTTTGACATACATGGCCTGCATCCAGATGGATATAGCGGTAGCTGCGCTCGCCATAGCGCCACTTCGTGCGCCAAATTACCGCACTCCAGATAAAGACAGCCGCACTGTTCCTGATGTGCTCCTGATTGAAGCAGTTTTGCACCAGTTTCTCGATAAGCTGTTCGTGTTCTAGGCTTAGGGCAATCAGCTTGTGTTTACTGGCTGCATACCGGTACAATCCCCGCCTTAAGCCCGCAACATTGTTGATCAGAAGATATGTCTCAAACGGATGCCTTGCTCCAGCTGAAGGCACATTGCGAATCGTGGCTCTGCCAGGTATAACCTTTTTAACCCCCTGCGTGCACCACAGCAGGTAGGACAATTCATCAAGGTTCAAAGGCTCGCTGCTGTATCTGCGCACAGTGGTTCGAGATTCGATAGCCCGGCGCAAATCCATGGTGGGAACGGCAATTCTGTCCACAGCAGGCAATTCCACCAGCTCTGCATCTGCAGGAATACTTAACTCCAGTGGAGGAGCATTATCCATTACTGTTCACCTCCTTGGAAATTGGGAAACTTGAGACCTTACTTTGGCTTACACCGCAGTCTTGCCAAATTGCTCGGTATAGAGTTCGCTGTACAACCCTCCCCGTTTCAGCAATTGCTCATGCGTGCCATGCTCCTGAATTCTGCCGTCAGTGATCACATAAATTCGATCCGAGCGGCTGATAGTGGACAAGCGGTGGGCAATAATCAAAGTAGTCCGGTCGCGGGCCAATTCCACAAGGGCTGCTTGGATTTCATGTTCAGTGACACTGTCCAGGGCCGAGGTTGCCTCATCCAAAATAAGGATCGGTGGGTTTTTCAGAAATACCCGGGCAATCGCAATCCGCTGTTTTTGCCCGCCCGAAAGCTTGATTCCCCGCTCTCCCACATAGGTATCATAGCCGTTTGACAGTGTGGCTACAAAATCATGGATTTGCGCTTTTTTTGCAGCCTCAATCATCTCCTGCTCGGACGCATCCGGCTTGCCGTAAAGAATATTATCCCTTATGGCGCCTGTGAACAAAAAAACATCCTGTTGAACCAACCCTATCTGAGACCGCAGCGCAGCAAGCTTTAGATCGCGAACATCGATCCCGTCTATGTAAACCGCTCCTTTGGCTACATCATAAAAGCGCGGAATCAGATGGCAAAGCGTAGTCTTGCCGCCACCGGAAGGCCCGACAAAGGCAGCTGTTGCACCGGCAGGTATCGACAGGGAAATATCTTCCAATACTTCCTCACTGCTGTCATAGCGGAATGACACACCTTTGAGATCAATACTCCCCTTGAATTCCACCGGTGCTGCGGCATTCGGACGGTCAGTAATCGACGGTTTGACCTCCATCAGCTCCACAAATCTGGCAAAACCGGTCATTCCCTGCTGATACTGCTGAGTAAAGCTGATCAGACGGCGGATTGGCTGAAGGAAATAATTGATAAACATCAAATAGGCTGTCAAATCCGCCAGATCAATGCGCTCCACATACATAAACCATGCCCCGGCTCCTAACACCATAACATTCAACAGATTGGTAAAAAAACTCAAGCCCGAGCTGTACTCGGCCATAGCTTGAAAAGCACCGCGGCGGGCGATTTTAAATTCATCGTTGGCCTTGTCGAAGCGGCCTCGTTCATAGTCTTCATTGACAAAGCTTTTGACCACCCTGATTCCCAACAGGCTGTTTTCCACTTCGGCATTTACATCAGCCACTCGTTTCCGCTCTTCGGTAAATGCCAGCTCCATCTTGCTGCGCCGGCGGTAAGCATACAAGACAATAACTGGGATAAAGGCAAAAACCAGCAATGTCAGGGGTATGTTGATGGTCATCAGATAGACAAAGGAACCAACCAGCATAATCGAAGCAATAAACAGATCTTCCGGCCCGTGATGGGCTAATTCAGTCACTTCCCGCAAGTCGTTGACGATCCGCGACATTAAGTGCCCGACCTTTGTGTTGTCATAAAACTGAAAGTCGAGGGTCTGCAAGTGTGAAAACAAATCCTTGCGCATATGATACTCCATATTCACGCCTACCACGTGACCCCAGTAATCTACGATATACTGGCAAAGCCACCTGACGAGATAAAGGCCTATCAGGAACACTACCCACAAAGCCACTGCCCTTAGGTTTCGGTTTGGGATAAAGTCCTTCATGAATGTCCGTGTGATGATCGGAAAAGCCAGATCCATAATGGCAATTGATGTCGCACAGGCCATATCAATAAAGAACAGCTTTTTTTCTGTCTTGTAGTAAGAAATGAACAGCTTCAAATGCTTCATCTGCCAGATCCCCTTCTAAGTGATTTAGCTCCGGTTTCAAATCCCACCCTCACCTCTGGTGCAGGATTCAGCCGTCTGCATACCGAAAATATGCAAGCATAGCAAGCAGATTATTCAATATGGAGGTATTATCGTGGAAAACGAAGTTGTGGCCCAGATCTATGAGAAAATAATGCTTTATCTGCCCAGGCTGCCTGTTGCCGTGATTGTAGTCGCACTCGGCAGTTATATAATCCGGCTGCTGAAAAGATTTGTCAGCCGGATTATGCACAGATTTCACCTGGAACCAGGGATTATTGGTTTTGTACAAGCTTTCCTAACTTTCGCCTGTTGGGTATTCATGATTTCCATTGTGTTTGCCGTGCTGGGTCTTCCCCATATCAGTGTGGCTTTTTCAGGCAGCATTGCCTTGATCCTCGTAGGGATAGCTTCCAATGCCAACAGCATGACTCAGGACATCTTAGCTGGAATCTTCCTCATAGCCGACACTGATTTCAAAGTGGGTGCCCGTGTCAAGGTCAGCAACATTGACGGCACCGTCGTCAGCCTGGATATCAAAAAGACAAAAATCAAAGATGCCAATGGACAACTCCACGTGATATCCAACAAAACATTCGACGCGTCTATCTACACCATCTGTCCTTGCGAAAACGGCAACTCTGATGCATAAAGAAATCCCAACCTAAACATCGGCACCAATTCGCTGCACCTGCAGTAAATTGGTGCTTCCCGGCACCCCTGTCTTGACTCCGGCTGTGATTGCCACGATATCGCCTTGTTTTACAAGACCCCGCTCCCTGGCGGAATTGATTGCCACATCAATCAGTTCTTCAAGCGTATCCGGTTTTTTGGCCAGAATCGGGTTCACACCCCAAGTTAACATCAGTTGGTTGACAACAGTTTCAGAATTGCACACCGCAATAATCATGGCTTCCGGGCGGTACTTGGCGATCGACCGGGCGGTTGCCCCGGACTGTGTTGAGCAGAGAATGGCTGCTGCATCCAAATCATGAGCGGTCTGAACAGTAGCCAGGCTGATGGCGTCGGCAATATTCTGGCGCCTGTTGCGGCGCCTGGCTTCCAACCTTGCCAGATAGTCCATGGACCGTTCAATCCTGACAGCAATAGTGTTCATTAAAGCGGCTGCTTTGATTGGGTACTTGCCAACCGCAGTCTCTCCCGATAACATGACCGCATCTGTCCCATCAAGGATGGCATTGGCCACGTCAGTTATCTCAGCCCTGGTAGCCCTTGGATTACGAATCATGGAATCAAGCATCTGAGTGGCGGTAATCACTGGCTTACCCAGGTCGTTACATTTTTGAATGATCATTTTTTGGGCCAACGGCACCTCTTCAGGAGGGATCTCCACTCCCATGTCCCCTCTGGCAACCATGATTCCATCAGCTGCGTCAACAATGGAATCAATGTTCCGGATCCCTTCTCCCGACTCGATTTTGGCAATCACCGGGATATCCCCGCCAAAACTGCGAATCAAGTCCTTAACGGCAACCACATGATCCGCCTGGCGCACAAAAGACGCGGCAATGAAATCTACACCATGTTCAACCCCAAACCGGATATGGGTAATATCTTCTTCTGTCAAGGGCGGCAGTTTAATATTAACTCCTGGCAGAGTGACTCCTTTGCGGGATCCGAGCATACCGCCGACGATCACTTTGCAGATCAGCTGTTTTTCTGTTTTCGACAGAACTACAAGTTCAATCAGACCGTCATCGATATAAACTGTGTCCCCTGGATTGAGATCTTCAGCAAGAAAAGGATAGCTGACAAAGATCTTCTCCGGAGATCCGGTACGCTCTTCTGGTGTCAGAATCAGCTCCTGACCAGCTTCGATCGGGAATTTGTCCGGTTCAAGCTCTCCAATCCTGATTTTCGGGCCTTTGATGTCCAAAAGGATGCCGACATTTACTCCCAGTTCTTCTGCACATTGACGAATGATCCCAATTCTTTGCAGGTGTTCGTCACTTGATCCATGCGATAAGTTCAACCGTGCCACGTTCATGCCGGCCTTAACCAGCTCCGCAATCATTCTCGGACTCTCGGTTGCAGGCCCGATTGTACATACAATTTTCGTCTTTCTCACCATAATTCCAACTCCTAAGCATAACCTGCAGTTTTAATCTACCGTTTCAGCCAGCTTCTTTGCTTGAAACTCCCCAAATTTGCGGAAACGTTCCAAACGCTGGTTAACCAGCTCATCAACGGATATTTTCCTAATTTCCGACAGGTGCCGCCGCAGAAATGCCTTGACTTGCCTGCCGGTACCTTCATGATCGCGGTGAGCCCCTCCGATCGGCTCAGTGATCACATCATCAATAATACCAAATTTCAACAGATCTGTTGAGGTTAATTTTAATAACTCTGCCGCTTCTGGCGCTTTATTGGCATCTTTCCACAAAATTGTGGCGCACATTTCAGGTGAAATCACTGAGTACCATGAGTGCTCCAGCATCAGAACCCGATCTCCCACTCCGATAGCCAAAGCCCCTCCACTGCCGCCTTCACCGGTAATAATACAGACGATCGGCACTTCCAAAAAAGACATCTGTTCAATGCACTCGGCAATCACCAGGCCTTGCCCGCGCTGTTCAGCTTCAATCCCGGGATAAGCTCCAACCACGTCAATAAGGGTAATAATGGGCCTGTGAAACTGCTCGGCCTGTTTCATCAAACGCAGAGCCTTGCGGTAACCTTCAGGATGAGGCAGTCCAAAATTGCGGATAATGTTTTCCTTCGTGTCCCGGCCTTTTTGCGGGCCGATCACTGTCACCGGCTCGCCGTCCAAGATGGCAATCCCGCCAACAATTGCCTGATCGTCACCGAACCGGCGATCCCCGTGCAGCTCATAGAAATCATCAAAAATCATTTTAATATAGTCCAAGGCCGTAGGCCGATCCGGGTGGCGGGCCATGCGGACCCGCTGCCACGGGGTCAATCGCTCATAGATCTCTTTCCTCAGCTTGTCAGCCTTGCGTTCCAAGTCATTTAGCTCATCTCTGAAATCAATACCCTGTTCATAAACAAACGTGCGCAGCTCATTGATTTTCTCTTCCAGTTCAACCAATGGTTTTTCCCATTCAAATATCGTCGGCACCAGCCTCACCTCATAAATGAAAACTCAGCAGTTTCCCGATAGTCGCCTTCATCTCTGATCGAGTCACGATTCCGTCAATCATGCCGTGCTTTAGGGCATACTCAGCTGTCTGAAAATCAGGCGGCAGTTTCTGACGCGTCGTTTGAGCGACAATACGGGGCCCTGCAAAACCAATCAAAGCCTTCGGTTCTGCCAGGATAATATCACCTAAGGAGGCAAAGCTGGCATAGATACCGCCCATGGTCGGATGAGTCAGGATCGATAAATAGAACAACCCGGCCCTTTTAAAACGGCCTACAGCTTGTGCAGTCTTGGCCATCTGCATTAAACTGAAGATTCCTTCCTGCATCCTGGCCCCGCCACCGCCACCGGAAACAACCACAACTGGCAGCTCTTTGGCAATCCCGTGTTCGAAACCCCGCGCAATCTGCTCTCCCACGACACTGCCCATACTGCCGCCGATAAAGCCAAAATCAATTATACCCAGAACACAGCTGTAACCCTCGATCTTCGCTTCTCCTATCAGGATTGCCTCATCAAGCTGAGTTATGTTTTGGTAGTGGGCGATTTTCTCCGGGTACCCCGGAAAATCCAGAGGGTTTGCAGAAACCAAAGCATCAAAGGGCGTAAACATGCTTTCGTCAGTCAAAAGCTGCAGGCGTTCCACTGCCGACATGCGAAAACAGAATCCACAATGATGACAGACATAGCGGTTCTTTTGCAGTTCCTTGTTATAAATCAATGAACTGCAGTCGTCACAACGTGTCCATAGTTGATCAGCGTTTTTCCTGGGTTGGGCGCCATTGGCTTCCGCCTCTTGATCCGCCTTGGTTGTCCTGACAGTAGCATACTTCGGTTTGTTCCTGAATACATGTAACATCCTATCACCTTTTTCCGAACATCTTGCCAAACTAAACAGAAGCATCACCTATGGAACTGTTGATGATCTCTAGAACTTCTTCGGCTTCTGAATCAGGGACCAGAATTTCGACACTCCCTGAAGCGCCCAAATGAGGAGGCCCAACAGGGCGCAGCATGACTACAAAGCCTTCATTGTTCAACAGCTCTTTCAACATACCTGCGATCGCATGATTGGGAGCAATATAGACGACGGTCCACATTGATATTCCTCCTTGCACCAGTTATGAGCCCGAAGTGGTGATGCCGATACTGGTAAAAATCTTGGCTTTGCCCCGAATCTTGATAGCTGATGTATGGGATGTAAACTGAGCGATCAAGACCTCTCCTTGATCCAGTTTTTCCGTATGGTGGAATTTCGTATCCGGCCCCCGCGTCAATCCAAAAATGGTGACTCCATTTTCAAGCGCCTGGATCATCACATAGTTCTGATCAAAATGGACCCCTGTTGACTTATGTTCCAAGCTGCCTGCCCCCCCATTAGGTATTACCTATTGTTAGTTTTCCATGTTGCCATCCAAAACCCTGCTTTGCCAGGGATCGATCCAGTGCGCATATTTAACAAGCCCTGCAAGGGACTCTAGTGCTCCCGCTTTATCCTTAACCCAAAACCGGGGGTCGATTAACTGAAACACTCCCTGGCCGAGGCTTAAAATAACTGGTGTGCTGCCCCTATGTTTAGTCAGTATGTCCTTTAATGCAAGGATCCCCTCAGATTTCGGGACCAGCATCAACAATGGTTTGAGGGGCAGTACCCAATCCACTTCAACCTGATCGCCGGAAACTGTGCCGAATAAAGCTACCATGGCTCCTTCCTTAACTAGATCATGCCATAAATGGCCCTCTGTTGGCAACACAAATCGCCACTGCCGTTCATGACCTACAATGGTGCCTGCATACTGCCTGTCGATTTCCCGTACATGCCTGATGTGACCGGCTACAAATCTTCCCAAGCTTGGCTCAAGCCCCTTAAGAAAGCCCTCCCACTTATGCACCGGGTGGCCAGACAAATATATACCTACTATTTCCTTTTCCTTCTCAAGCAATGCAAGTTCGCTGTTCCCACCCAGGCTCTGCTGTCCCGTTTGCAGCTTTGCCAGAATGCGCCGGCGATCTCCATAACAATCCAGTACCCCTGCAAAGGCTAGAGCCAGTTTGGTATTCTGATGAAGTTCAACTCTGGCAATGAGATCATGCAAACTGGCAAAACCTCCTTTGGCTCGCTCCGACACAAGTGCCTGAGCCTGCCCGAGGCCGATGTGTTTTAGATTGCCAAAGCCGATCCGCAGGGCTTCTGCTTCCATGCTTGCCTCCGCTTCAGAATAGCGGATATCCGGCGGTAGAATTCTAACCCCCCGCATCCTGCATTCGTGGTATATATCGCCCAGCTTCTCAATATCCGTTGTATGTTTGAGCAGCCCAATATAAAACTGGATCGGGTAATTTGCTTTCAAATATGCCATCTGCCAGGTTATAACTGCATATGCAGTGCTGTGGGCTTTATTGAATGCATAATCGGCAAAGCGATCGATTTGCAGGTACAGCTCATGGCTGGATTTGAAATTAAGGCCCGCCTTCTGGCAGCCGGCAATAAACTTCTGCCGCAGTTGTTTCACGGCGTTATGGTCCTTTTTGCTGATCGCGACCCTCAGCAAGTCCGCCTCTTCCAGGCTCAATCCCGCAATTTCATGGGCAACCTGCATTACTTGTTCCTGATACACCATCAACCCATGTGTCTCACCTAATATGTCTGCCAGTTTTGGATGTACATAGTTTTCCGGTGCCAAACCCTCTTTACGTTGAACGAACAGGGGAATCTGTTTCAAGGGGCCGGGCCTGGCCAAGGCCAGTGCTGCCACAAGCTCAGCAAATGAGTCTGGTTTAATCTGAGGCAGCACCTCCTGGAACAATTGGCTTTCCAGCTGAAATATCCCAAGGGTGAGCCCCTGCTGCAGCAGCTCACAAGTGGCTTGATCTGAAAAAGGAATGCTCTTTAAGCTGAAAGCCGGATCGGTTTCCTGTACCAGAAGTTCAATATCTTTAAGGATGGTCAAAGTCCGCAGCCCCAAAAAATCGATCTTCAAGACACCCATGAATTCCAAATCATCCATGGCCAGTTGGGTAACCCATGTGCCGTCAACCTCTTCCACACCGCTGTATGCCGTAACCGGTTTGGGTGTGATGATCACTCCTGCCGCATGGGTTGAGAAATACTGCTTAAGCCCGATCAACTGCTGAACCAACTCTGGTCTGCTCTTTCCCAGTTTTTTGGCAATTTCTTTTTCTGCACTTTTATACCCATAAGTTCCATAGGTACCTATCTTGGCAACATGATCCTTTCCATAACGGCGGACAACATAATCAAAGACTTCTTCCCGCCTTTGGTAACAGATATCAACGTCAATATCAGGAAGGCTGCGCCGCTGCCTGTTCAAAAACCGTTCAAAAATCAGATTGTTGGCAATGGGATCAACATCAGTTATGCCCAGGCAATATGCCACCAAACTGCCGGCGGCACTGCCCCTGCCGGGCCCAACAGGGATTTTGGCTTCTCTGGCAAAACGGACAACATCCCAGACGATCACAAAATAGTCACTGAAACCCATCGACTCAATCACCGAGAGCTCGTATTCCAACCGCTTGGTGATTTGGGAATCGAGTCTACCGTAGCGCTGCTCCGCCCCCGCCCGGGCAAGCTCCCTAAGGTTATAACCCTCCGGCAATTTTGGCAACGCCGTTTCCGGCTCCAAGCGGACATTGCACAGATTGGCAATTAGCTCTGTGTTTTTGATCGCCTGCGGCCAGAGGCTGCATAACTTGTACACCTGATCCGGAGCGAGCAAAGGCAGGGTGCCTCTGCCGACATTCTGAACCTGATTGGCGTATTCTAGGTTGCTCTGCCAAAGCACTTCAGCCAAGTGCCGGTCCTTCGTTTCCAGATAGTAGAGGCTCTGCGCGGCGACAAGAGAATGGGCGGGCAGAACCTTAGTCAAATGAACAGCTTGGTCAAGCGTTTTTGCGCCATCTATGGGCAATTCCACGTACAAGTCTCCGGGTGCAAAGATATCTGCCAGCTGCCGGTAAGTCTCCCGTGCCCGAGAAGCTTCCATAAAGCTGACAATACCAATCAGTCCTGCACAATGGCTACTCAGAGTGTCAACACCTGCAGGCTTTGGTGTGGAAGCGAGTTTCAGCAAATTTTCATAGCCAAGATGGTTTTGCGCCAACAAGATCACGCTTGCACAGCCGCCCAGATCACTCAAATCCAACTCCAACCCAAGTATAGGCTTAAGATCATACCGCTGGCATGCCTGGTAAAACTCAACTAAGCCGCCCATAGTATTATGATCAGTCAAAGCCAAGGCTGTATAGCCCAGAGCCCGTGCCTTTTTGACCAGTGTTTCGATCTTGATGCATGATTTGGACAATGAATACTCACTATGGACATGCAGTGGAACGAACATCAAAATCCCCTCACATTTTTCGATCCCCGGCCGCATATAGATGCACGAGGTGATCTTTGATATGCTTCTGCGAGTTTCCCGGGAAATCCTGTTAGCCTTCTTTCTGGCCTTTGGCGTGTTGGTGGGAGGCTCAATCTGCGGATCATTCGCAGCTTTCTTTACAAAAGCGTCACCTTTTATGATGATGCGGGAACTGGTTAAAATCAACCGAATCTGGTCTATAGTCGTGGCAATTGGTGGAACTTTTCCCACCATCAGGATGATCGAAAGCGGGCTCTTTGGCGGCCAGCTTTCGGCATTGATCCGCCAATTCGCGCTGATCATCAGCGCTCTTTTCGGTGCTTATGCCGGTTATTGGCTGATCATCACAATCACCGGAGGAAAATAGGGTGAGACTGTGGATCATTGACAGGCAGCAGCTTCGGTTTGCAGCGGCGTGTTTTATCTTCGGCCTTATTATTGGTACTGCTGCAGCCATCTTCTACTCTGGTACATTGATAGACGAAATGGCGATTAATCTGGATATGCTCCAGAGCGAACTGAGTGAGCGGGACAGCCGGATTGAACGCCTTGAAGAAAGCTTGGCCGACCGGAGACGCAGAGTTGTAAAAGACCTGAGGCTGGAGCTAAATGTCAAAGATCCTCATCTCAGCCTTAAAATCGGCGATACAGCCCGCAACCTGCTTCATGATTTAATCGGCCAAGAAGTGGATAGCTTGGACCCGCGGCTGATCCGCAGTATTATCCACAACCGGATCATCTCTATCAACGGCCAAGCGTATACACTTAAGCTGCAGTTTTTAGTCATTGCTGAAACGGTGACAGCGGAGATTCTTGTAGCATCAGACCTCATGATCGAAGAATAGCGGCCACAAAAAAAGGGGGTGCCCCCCTTTCTTTAAGCTTTGGATTGGATTTCCGCAAAAGCATCGATCCCCTCACGGGTTTCTACCCGTTTGATGTCCGCCCCCAGACCCTGCAATTTTTCTTCAAACCGCTCATAGCCGCGGTCAATGACATCCAAACCATAGACTTCCGTGATACCGGAGGCCTTCAATGCGGCGATTACCAAAGCCGCACCGGCTCGCAAGTCAGTCACTTCAACGGGTGCGCCGGTAAGCTGAGATACGCCCCGCACAATGGCTGTTTCCCGTTCCACTTTGATGTCGGCACCCATTCGGCGCAGTTCGTCCACATATCGGAAACGGTCGAATATATTCTCCCGGACAACACTAGTACCCTCGGCAACGCTCATACAAGCTACCAACGGCTGCTGCAGATCGGTTGGAAAGCCGGGATAAGGCGCCGTTTCCAAATCAATAGCCTGCAGTTTCTCGGGAGCAACAATCCTGATCTCGGTGGAACCTTTCTCCACAATCACTCCCGCTTCCTCAATCTTGGAGATCGACGACCGAAGGTGCTCGATTACGATATCTTTGATTACTACGTCGCCTCCGGTAATGGCTGTGGCAAACATGAACGTCCCTGCTTCGATCCGGTCTGGAATGATCGAGTATTCAATGCCGTGAAGTTTATCCACGCCGTCAATGCGGATCACATCGGTACCGGCGCCGCGAACCTGGGCTCCCATGCCGTTGAGGAAAATGGCCAAATCAACAACCTCCGGTTCCTTGGCACAGTTTTCCAAGATTGTTGTCCCTTCGGCGAGAGTGGCTGCCATCATCAGATTCATAGTTGTGCCTACACTGGAACGATTGATATAGTAATTGGTTCCGACCAACCTTCGGCACCTTGCTTTCATGAACCCATGCTCAATAGCTATATCTGCACCCATCTGAGAAAACCCGCGGAGATGAAAATCTACAGGCCTTGAGCCAATTGAACACCCTCCAGGCAAGGGGACTTCCGCCCTGCCAAGCCTGGCCAGTAGCAGTCCGGCAGTATAAAATGAAGCCCTCATCTTGCGAACCAGATCGTACGGTGCCTGGTACTCACTTAGTGACGCACCCACCACATGCAGTTTTCCCTTCTGATCAAACCATACATCCACACCGAGGTTGCGGAGAATTAGGCAGATGGTACCAACATCGTTGTTTTTTGGAATGTTATCAAGAACACATTCCCCTTCAACCGCCAACGCTGCCGCCACAATTATTGGCAAAGCGCTGTTTTTTGCACCGCTGATCCTCACTTCTCCGTGCAATCTATTTCCACCTTGAATCTCAAGTTTGGTCATGGTTTCCCCCTCACATTCATTTCAGATTTTTCAAGTATGATCCCACAATCTCTTCCAAAAGATCGTTCCGCTCTATTTGCTGAATTTTTACACGTGCATTATTATGAGAGGTAATATACGAAGGATCGCCTGTCAATAGATAACCCACAATCTGATCGATGGGCCGGTAACCCTTTTCTTCAAGTGCCGTACAGATCTCTTTCAGTTCAGCACCCAGATCAATACTATCAGCATCTACAGCCGAAAATGTGCGTGTTTTGTCGGAGAGTCCCACAGCCTGTCCTCCTTTTTCCAATTGTATGTCTACTGTTAACGAATTTCCTTTCTTTTATGCCAACCTCTAGTGTTTACTTCACCCTGAATGCAATATTATCCTGCCGGCCAACTGTTATATCATTTTTCCGGTTTCCGGAAGGGAATCACGGTGTTATTCTTGAATATTCTAATAAACCTTCCGGAAAGGAGTTGTAATCTAGTGGAGCAGAAACGCTTGCAGCTTTCCCACGATAAAGTTATCGGCGGTGTGTGCGGCGGTATCGCCGAGTTCTTTAATATTGATCCCACTTTAGTCCGTCTAGTGTGGGCTTTATTGACACTTATCTGGCCCATAGGGCTTCTGCTCTATCTTGCCGCCATGTTCATCATTCCAGCAACCACCCACCGAAGCGGCGATTCGAAAGCAGGGGGCTCCGAGAGTGATCCGCAAAGCTCCCGGAACCGCACTTTTGGGTTGGTGCTTTTGATTTTCGGCGCTGTCATGCTGCTTCACAAGCTCATACCGATAATCTCGTGGCAGATAATCTGGTCGATCGTCTTTATCGTTGTGGGCCTGCTTTTGATCATCAGGTCGGATTAATATCACCAGTTAAATCCACTGCATAAACTAGAGGTAGTTAAGGCACGGAGGTTTGTCATGCGCGTCCTGTTAACTACCGAGTTTTTCTTAAGCGGCCAATCGACACATGTCCTAGACCTGGCAATCCAATTACAAAGGCTTGGCCACTCTGCCGGGATTGTCTTTGCCGGGATTCACACTTCCATGTTTCAATCGTACTACGCCCCAATGCTGAAAAAGGCTGGCATCACGTATCACATCACAAATCATCGCCCCGAAATCAATCAGATCATCAGGCGTTTTCAGCCTGATGTTATTCATTCCCACAGTTCAACCATTTTTTCCCTAACCAAAAACATTGCCAAAAACCATCGAATCCCTTTCGTAGTCACCTGTCACGGCTTAGGCTTTTCCCACCCTAAGTATCAGCCAGCTCTGGAACATGCTCAAAGAATAATAGCCGTGGGACCAAACTCAGCTGCTGAAATCATGCAGGCACACAAAGACAAAATAGTGATCATCCCTAATGGCGTCGATATTGAACGGTTCACCCCCGCTAGAAAAGAAAAAACTCTGACAGTCTATTACATTGCACGCCTGGATTGGCCCAAAGTATATCCCCTTAAAAAACTGGCCCAAGCTGTGGCAGAGATTTCCAATCTTAATCTGGTGATCGTAGCCAACTGGCAGCCTCCGGTTAGTTCAGGGGAATACCTTCCCTGGCAGGTGGATATTGAGACCCTGCTTGCCAGGGCCAACATCGTGGCCGGATGCGGCCGGACAGCCCGGGAAGCAATGGCCTCCGGCTGTGCTGTTTTGCTGATGAATACCAGGTACGACGGTATTATCGATCAACAGGCTGTTCGCGATCCCGGCTTTAGTTTTGCAGGCACGCAGGGGCGCTGTACATTCAGTCAACTGGCAAAGGATCTGGCACTGCTCGCAAAAAGCCGCAGGAGGCTGCGGAAACTGCAGCGGTTTAGCCGAGTTTACGCCCTCGAGCATCTTGGCAGCCGAGCCATGGTGGAAAAAACAATCGCCGTGTATCAGGAAGCAATTAGAGAATTCCAGGCTCAATATCTCCGCGCTTCTTTCCGTTCGCCTTCGCATGCTTGGCATGCCCCCAAGTATGCCTACGGTTTCCATCAGAAAAGGCCTCGTTTCTAGACCAGGCCTTTTGCAGAGTCACCGGAATTTATCCTCACGGTAGATCCTCAACAGCCGCTTAATCATTATCAAGAACGACTCACCGCTCGTTCTGGCCACAAGTCCGAACAAGATCAAGCTGAGCAGGATTGCACCTACTGAAAACATAACATAGGATGCCGTAAGCTCAAAAGCTTTGTTATACTTCAGTGCAAATGGTGCACTGGCCAACCTTAGTATACCCAACAGCAAAAACTGAATTGCACTGACAAAACTGAAACGTGTTACAATCAAAGCCTTGTCTTTGTAGAATTCATTAAGCAGATAAATCAGAAGCAGACAGGCAAAACCGCCAACCACCGCCACCCAATTGTCAATGGGCCCCGAAACTTGCTCAAAATACTCCGAATAAAAGTCATCAGTATAATAAAACTGGCGGACAGTTGCAAGAATGATAAAGTTTAACCCGGAGCTTATGATCCACAACAGCCAAAACCGCGACCACGCCATGAACCGCCTTAAGATAACCAACACCCTCCCACATCAAGCTGAAATCCGCCACCATTAAAACTTTGGCAATATAGCCTTTTAGCATTATTCGTAGTTAACTTCTGTTTTTCAGCCTATTATCCTGCCAAGTATACCTTGACAAATTCTTATTCTACGGTAATACTGGCTTCATGAACCGGATTATGTTTGACACCAATGCCTTCGACAGATTAATATGCGATCAGTTTTTCCCTGATGTCTGGCAGGCAGCAAGCAGAGGCATGCTTCAGCTTTTTACCTGTGAAATACAGGAACAGGAAATTGCCCGGATCGAAAACAAGCGCAAGCGCTGCCTAATCCAAAGCATCCCCCGGCAGGTGATCGCTTCAGCCGCAAGTTGTGAAGCCAGCGGGAATCATTTGCATCATGACCCGAAGCAAATGCCGCCCGATTTAGTCATCGCTCATACCGCGGCCCAATACTGCAGTTTATTTGTAACCGAAGACCGGCAGCTGCTCCAATGGTACCGGGAACACTATCCCGACAAGCATGGTTCAGACTACCAGCAGTTTATTTGCTGGTTTCTCGAGCACTTTGTAACATAAAAACCACCCGCACCGGGTGGTTCTTTTCATTGTAGGTTGGTACTCCCAAGGGGATTCGAACCCCTGTCTCCGCCGTGAGAGGGCGGTGTCCTAGACCCCTAGACGATGGGAGCGCCACAAACATAATTATAGCATCTTCTTCGAGCCTTGTAAAGCCTATCTGCCCCTGGGCCTGGGGCTCAGCTGCAGGTTAGGATCGGGCAAGCTCAACCTGCCACGTTAACTCGGCCGCTTTGTTGAGCATTCCCGCTACAGAGCAGTATTTTTCCATTGACAATTGAACGCTGTCCTCCAGCGCCTTGCGCTTCGCTTCCAGATCCGCTCCGGAAAACGTGTATGTGACATTTATCCCCGTAAAGATTTTCGGATGTTCACTGCGGCGTGTACCCTCAACCGCAATCGTCAAACCATCTATTTCAACACGTTTCTTTGCAAGAATACTGACCACATCCATTCCTGAACACCCGGCCAGGCCAATCAAGACTGCCTCCATCGGTGTCACTCCGGAGTTCTCACCGCCGTTCTCGACCGATGTATCCAGCCTTACCTGATTTCCCGAACGCTCTGAAACCCCTGTAAAAGCCATCATGCCGTTCCATTGCACCTCAACCTTGTACACTTGCTGATCCCCCCTGTCTTTGCTTTATTAACTCCAAAGCATCTTTGATCCGCTGACAAGTTTTCGCCCTGCCTAGAACAGCCAGCACATCATAAATGCCTGGGCTGACATTAGTACCGGTCACAGCAACCCGTACTGGCTGAATTACGGTAGCAAGCTTGCACTGATGCTGTTCTTGAGCTTTGCGGAAAATAGGCTCCAATTTTTCTTGAGTATAATCTTTAGCAGCCAAGAGCTCTGGCAAGAGCGAGTGTAAGATTTCCACTGCACCTTCTTTGTCCAGAACTTTTTGAACAGCCTTTTCATCATAGTGCAGCTGATCTTGGAAGAAATAGTAACTCGCTTCCTTCAGCTCAGACAAAACCTTGATTCTTTCCTGCAAGATCCTTAGTACATGTTTGACTTTGCTTTCCAGCTCGGGGCTGACCTCTTGAGGTACAAAACCCCAGCTTTGGAAAAACGGCAGCGCCTGCTGATAGAACTGCTCCAGACTTAATTCCCTAATATACACACCGTTCATCCACTGCAGTTTTGGTAGATCGAATACTGCCGGGTTTTTGGAAACCTTGGCCAGCGTGAATTTCTCAACCAACTCTGCCTTGCGGAACAGTGTTTGGGAATCATCATACGACCATCCTAAAAGCGCAAGATAGTTAACCATGGCGTCAGCCAGGTAGCCTTCTTCCTGAAACTGCCCAACAGATGTTGCCCCATGACGCTTGCTCAACCTGGCCCGATCCGGTCCCAGGATCATGGGGATATGGGCAAACCGGGGCACAGCAAAACCAAAAGCTTCATAGAGCTGTATTTGTTTCGGTGTATTGGAGAGATGGTCCTCCCCACGGATAACATGGGTGATCCGCATCAGTGCATCATCTACAACCACAGCAAAATTGTAGGTAGGCATTCCATCAGATTTAACGAGCACAAAGTCATCAAGCTGGTTGTTGTCAAAAGTGACCTTCCCTCTGATCAGATCATCAACTAGTGTGGATCCATGATAATCGGCTTTAAACCTGACAACTGGCTTGCGCCCCTGATTGATGAACTGCTGCTGCTGGGCCTCGGTAAGGTTACGGCAGCGGCCGTCATACTTGGGATCGCGTCCCTTGCTTACTGCATCCTGACGGATTTGATCCAGCTCCTCAGGAGTACAAAAACAATAATAGGCCCTTCCTGAATCCAGAAGCTTGTCTGCATGCCTCCGATAGAGATCAAGCCGCTCAGACTGAAAATATGGGCCGTAGCCTCCCCCCTTTTCGGGGCCTTCGTCCCAGTCCAAGCCCAAATACTTCATGGCTTCGAGAATAGCCTGGGTTGAGGCATCAGTGCTCCTTGCCAGATCCGTATCTTCAATCCTCAGTACGAACACGCCTTGATGATGCCTGGCGTACAAATAGTTGAACAAAGCAGTTCTCGCTCCACCCACATGCAGATACCCTGTGGGGCTGGGAGCAAACCTGACTCGTACTTGATTCATGTTCATCCTCCTATATCCGCTGCGCTAAATCATTCTGTCACACTAGCTGCCGCAACAAAGTTTCCGGGTCTCCATAAAGATAGTCAATGATGGGAATCTCCAGCATAGTATAGGCCCCAGGCTTTTGTTTTACACTGGCCCGTGCGCAGGACACCATATTTTGTGCCGTCAAGGCGGGGTTATTAATCCGCATTTCAAATTTAAACAACTGATTTGCAGTCTTTCCCGAGACGCCTTTCCGCTCAATCACCACACCATGGCCCGCGTCCATCAATTGGCCCACATCGTCTACCTGGTGGATCTCGACCTGATCATTTACAAAATACGGATCGTTTTTGATCTGCTGCTCAATATATTCAAAATCTGCTCCCGGGTCTGGCTGAACATACACCACCCGGCGGTGGATGCCGGAACCTAAGGGGACCGTGATCGACAAAGCGTCCTTTACTCCATTAATGGCCTTGACCACTACAGAATGGCCCATACTCATGCCCGGCCCGAAATTGGTATATGTAACCCCTTTTGGAGCCATGAGGCTGAGAATAGCCCTGATCATGGAGTCGGTACCTGGATCCCAACCGGCGGAAACAACCGCCACCGCGTTGTACCTTTGTGCTATCCTGTCCAATTCCCTGCGGAGATCGGCCAACTTGCCGTGGACATCGTAGCTATCGACTGTATTGATCCCCAATGCCAATACCCGGGCGGCATACTCTGGAACGGACCTGGTGGGAGTACAGATTAACGCTACGTCCACATCACCAAGCTCCCTAATATCAGCAACAACCAGTATTCTGTCCAGTTCTGCTGGTTTTTCCACCTGGCGCCGGACCACTCCGGCCAGCTCCAGATCCGGGGAGGCCAAAACAGCTTCCACAGCATATTTCCCGATATTGCCGTAACCGATCACTGCCGTCCTGATTGCCATAGCTGATCCCCCCTCAAACATCATCGGTAAATCTTCTCGCCTTGATTCAGGATTCCTGCAAGTCCGGCAAAGGCACTTTGCTTTCACTGCATGTGCACAAATCCTTGCAGGACATCAGGACAAGTGCGTCCAGAGCCAGCCCCCGAACCAAATTCATCCTGTCGGCTACAACCTTGCTCACATCGAGGTGGGACAGGGGCTCACCAGCCAGGCCTGCTCCCATATTGGTAACAATGCCGATTGAAGCATAACAAATCCCTGCTTCCCTGGCCAGGACCACCTCCGGGACTCCTGTCATTCCTAAGACATCGCCGCCAAGTTTCGCAGCCATGCGAACCTCAGCTGTACTCTCATAACGGGGCCCTTCAAAACAGACGTAACAACCGTTCCCATGAATGGTAAGTTTCCTGTCCCGCCCCAAGTCAAGCAGCGCTTCTCTCAAATACGGGCAGTACGGGCTGGTAACGTCAACATGAACGACAGATGTATGTTCACCATCAAAAAATGTCAGCGGCCGCGATTTAGTAAAATCAATGAACTGGTCAACCAACACAAAATCGCCCACCATGAAGTTGGAGTTACAGGAACCCACTGCGTTGGTAGCAATCACGTAATGGACACCCAGAGACTTTAAAGCCCAAATGATCGCCCTGTAGTTTACCTTGTGGGGGGCTACAGAATGGCCTTTCCCATGGCGGGGGACAAATCCGATTTCCAACTGCTGATACCTCCCGGCAATCAGGTCAGCCTTTCCATAGGGCGTCTCTACTTGTATCTCTTTTTCACTGCTTAAGAGGCCAGGATCGTAAACTCCTGTTCCGCCAATGATTGCATATTGCACGATACCAGCTCCTCTATCTCTAGATAATTATTTGCAGGAATTTACTGAATTATCTATAATTTATATTATAGCCTTTTGCGGCCTGCAGAGAAAGGGGAATTCCATGATACGCCGGCTTGTGTTTTGCTTGGCCTTACTAACCTTGCTTGCCTTAGTGGCTTTGACTTGGCCGCGGTTCGTCAAGACAGAATACTACGTAATCGATTCGATCAGCGATGGCGTAGTCAGGCTGGAACCTTTGGGGGATACCGGCAAAGATGCGTCATGGCTTGAACACGGCTGTCTGTATTTAGAACACCAAGACAACCTGGTTCTGGCTGAAGGGCAGGTTGTGGCCTGTTTCACGTTTGGAAACAAGCTGCTGGGCATCGCTCCCGATATGGCCAAAACAGAACGCCGCAGAGCAGAAATCCAAGCTATCATCTGGCGAATCAACCCTAACGCTCCTGCGAGCGATTAGCCAGCCGTTCCAGAATCGAAGCAATCTCCTCACGGGCAGACTTGGTTTTCTCATAATCGATCTCCCAGGTAACCTTGAGAAAGTCGCCTTCCTTTGCAGTTTTCGGCAAAAGCGAGCGCGGAACCGCCACCATCAGATGTTCTTCTTCATTGCTTCCCACCGAGGAAAACTCCAAAACAGCAAGATCGCCTTCAAAACGGTCAACAACAGCTGTCCACTCCATGCTCAACCCTCCGTCTGTCTTCGTTTGGCTAGCTTGCGCTAGTTTGTTGATGGTTCCACATTGTTTCCGGCTCAATCCGCCAGCAGTGCTGCTCGGCGCTTATAGGTAGTGATATCAACCGACCCGTCCTCAATCAACACGGTAATGGTCCCATGAATGTCCGTCCGGTAGATATCCGCACCAAGAGCCGCATACCGCAGCAGCACTTCAAAATCCGGATGCCCGTAGGGATTGGCCTTCCCGCATGATATGACCGCTTTGCTGGGTTGGACTGCCATTAAAAACCCAAGGTGGCTTGATGTCTTGCTGCCGTGATGCGGGGCTTTGATAAACCGGGCCTTGAGATTGGCCTGCTGCTGAATCAAGTGCTCTTCTACCTGGCTTTCGATATCCCCTGTAAACAGGAAGCTGATTCCCTCAATCTCAATTCGCAAAACGATTGAATTGTTGTTGATATCATCTGAGAGGGGATATCCGGGATGAAGAATTTCGATCCGATCAATGCCTTCAATATCAATGCCCGTTCCCGGTTCAGCCCTGATGAATGGAATATCCAGATTTTCGATGTGCAACAGCAGTTCCTTATAGGTTTCAGTTGGATGGATGTCATAGTTTGCATAAATCCGATCCACCGGGATTTGCTCCAGAACAGGAATCAGCCCACCGATATGATCAGCATGTGGATGGGTTATGACAACAACATCAATGGCATCGATGCCTGCATTCATAAAAAACGGCACCACAACCTCCTCTCCTGCCTTTCTGGTGCCTGCATCGATCAGCATTGAGCCTCCGTGCGCCGTAACAATTGCGATCGCATCTCCCTGGCCTACATCAAGGAATGCAACCTGGGTCTCGGATGCCCTAACGGCCTGAACCCAGAACATCAAAATCAGCAGTACAATCCACAGCCTGCGCCGCATCAGACCTGCCCCCTTTTTGCCTTTTCGGCCGCATCCTGCTTTCTTTAACTGCCTATTTTCAACAAAACTCGCCAGAGCAGCTAGCCGGATTCCCGCAATCTTGCCTTAACCAGATCTCGTGCCAGCTCCCGATAAGCCAGAGCCCCCGGCACTTGGATCTTGACATCAAAAATCGGTTTTTGTTCAGCGGCACTCTCTGCAAACCGAATACTGCGGTTAACTTGATATGGGTAGAGATGAATCTCCTTGAATTCAGTTTTTAAAATTCGGATGATTTCCCTGCCGTGGACTGTCCGGGCATCAAACATTGTGGGAAGCAGGCCTGCCACCTGCAGTGTGCTGTTTAGCGTTCCCCGGATTTTCGCTATCAGCTTCAACAGCGCGTGTGTACCGCGAATACTCAAGAACTCACATGCGACAGGGATAATCACCTTGTTGGCTGCCGCCAGGGCATTGATTGTCAAAATACCCAACGATGGCTGGCTGTCAATGATGATATAATCATACGAATCCCTAACGTGATTGATAACCCGCGTCAATCTCCGTTCCCGGGCTGGAACATTGAGCAGCTGCATCTCCGCTACTGCCAGGTCGATATTGGCCGGCAGCAGATCGACACCGTATTTGGTTGTAAGAATCATCTCACCGGGGGGAACATCCCGAAGCAAGCACTTGTACACCGTCTCTTCAAGCCCATCAGGCTCGTATCCGGCATAATATGTCAAACCCCCTTGAGGATCAAGATCAATGAGCAGCACATGCTGGCCAATTCCTTCCAGAGCAACACCTAGGTTGAAAGCAGACGTAGTTTTACCTACCCCGCCTTTCTGATTGGCAAAGACGTAAACCTGTCCCACAAGGAACCCCCCCGGGTGGTGGAATTTTACAGTCTTAGTTCGTGATTGCCGGCAAAAACCCTTCCATAGATCGATCAGCTGAGACCTTGATTAATTACGGTCGCTGCGTTAAGATAGTTGTTGGTTGTAGCAATTTCTCTCTTTGCTTCATAGTTTAGTAGTATCTTATGGATAGCTACTATCCTTGAGCAAAGGGGGAAACGAGTTGGAGAAAGAACACACCGGCAGACCCGATGTTAATTTGAATCAAGCAGATTGTCAAAATTGTCACGAACAGCAGCTGCTGCAGCAGGCGAACTTTACCTGTCCGCCAAACACTTTTGCTTATATTGTCCAGCCTGGGGATACTATGTTTTTGATTGCCCAGAGGTTTGGAGTCAGTTTGGATGCCTTAATTGCAGCCAATCCGCAGATTCCGGATCCCAGCGATATCAGGCCGGGGCAAACAGTTTGCGTCCCTCAAGCTGCAACTATCTGCCCACCTAACACGTTTGCATATACAGTGCAGCCTGGGGACACCATGTTTTTGATTGCCCAGAGGTTTGGAGTCAGTTTGGATGCCTTAATTGCGGCCAATCCCCAAATCCCGAATCCCAATCTGATCTTGCCTGGACAGACTGTGTGTGTGCCTACAGCTGCACCTCCTGGTGAATGTCCGCCGAACACAATTGTCTATGTAGTACAGCCCGGAGATACAATGTTCTTTATCGCCCAAAGGTTCGGTGTAAGCCTCAACGCTCTAATTGCAGCCAATCCACAGATCCCGAACCCAAATCAAATCAGGCCCGGGCAGAGGATTTGTGTACCGAGGGCACCGGCACCACCTGGATGCCCGCCGGGATCAACGCGCTACACTGTACAGCCGGGGGACAGTATGTTCACGATTGCAAGGCGTTTTGGTGTCAGCCTGGATGCCCTGATCAGGGCCAACCCGCAAATCAGCAATCCAAGCCTGATCTTTCCTGGTCAGCAGTTGTGCATACCACCGAGGTAATAATCCTAAACAAGCCTGATTACTCCTAAGATTTCCCGGGTATAATAAGGGAAATCTTAGGAGGTGCAATCTATGATCTCAGCCGAGGTTTCCTTATATCCTGTAGAGACGCTTGACTCTGATCGGGTAATCACCGAATCTTTGCAAGCACTCAACGATCACCAGCTTCAATATGATATCGGGTCTTTAAGCACCCAAATCCATGGAGAGCCGGATCATGTCTGGTCTGCCCTACGTTCGCTCCATGAACGGGCCCAAGCTCTCGGAAATGAAGTGGTAATGGTTGTGACAATCTCGAACGGAACATGAAAAGCCTCGCAAGAGGCTTTTTTGATAACAAAACATGGACAAGGGGTAATGTTATGGAATTCATGTATACTGTTCTTGCCAATTTTACTCAGGTTCTTATTTGGATCCTGGAGAGCATCGGTATCCTGATCATTGCCTATTCATCCATTGTAGTCTTTATCAAATACTGCCAACTTAGATTTCAAGAACCGGATTCAGAACTAAAGCTACAGCTTGCTCAAGGCATGACCTTGGGACTTGAATTCCTGCTCGCCGGTGAGATCTTGAAAACAATAGTCGCCAGAGATATCTATGAACTGATTGCTGTCGGCGGGCTTGTTATTATCAGATCGTTAATCACTTTGCTTCTGCATTGGGAAATCAAAAACGACGCCTACAAGCGTTAACAAACGGTGAACCCGCCGATCTGGAATGGAAAACCTGCTTCCAGCGGAGCGGGTTTTTTTACAATATATACGTTGACTGATCTCTTAAATGATGCTAATCTATATTTGGGTTGATTAGTGAAAGTGCTCACACAGTACATTACGGGGAGGAATTCGATGAAAAAGGCAATTGTATTAACTCTTATGGTTCTGTTACTTGCATCCAGCATTGCATCTGCCGCTAATTGGGTAGACGGCGTATATGAAGCCTGGTCAGATGCGGGCGCAAGAAGTATCGGTTACGCCAAGGTATTTATTGAGGATGGCAAAATTGCTGCCGTAATTCTTCGCGAGTACACCGACATCCTTGTGGAAAAGGATTTTGCAGTTTATGCATGGCCAGAAGCGAGAGAGGCAAGCCAAACACTTGCTCAGAAGTTTGTTAAGGCGCAGGGTGCCGATGTAGATATCGTCACTAAAGCAACAGGCAGTTCCACTATGTTCAAACAGGCTGTGGAGAGAGCTTTGTTGAAGGCTGATCCAAACGCAAAACTCGGCAAGTATTTTGACGGTGTTTTTCTGGGCAGATCACATTGGGATCCCCACGGATACTATGAACTGGTCCGAGTCACAATTAAAGACGACAAAATTGTCGATATAGTATTTCAACGGGTAAAAACTGACTACACAATGTTGGATCCCGCCGATTATGCCTGGCCGTTGGATATTGCATGGGAGCAATATACCGAAGCTGCAAAAATTTCTATTCCCGGATATGTTGATGTTATCACAGGTGCCACCGGCTTAACCTTGACTGGCAATATAGCAGTTCGCGATGCTTTAACAAGGGCATCGACAGAGTAAACACCTTGAGAATCAACCAATCAAACCCGGAATATAACAAGAGCATCAGCCTCAGGAATCCGGCTGATGCTCTTGTTATTAGTATGTTAAGCAAAACTGTCTTGCAACATGGACTAATTAAAGAATAATGATAAAACCACGGCAACCACAAGTGACGGCAGGAGGTTTCCCACTGAAATTTTGCCAATGCCCAAGATGTTGATCCCGATGCCGATGATCACAATCCCTCCCGTTGCCCCAATGGCCTGCAGAGCACCAGCGTGAAACAGGGGTTCCAATAAACTGGCAAAGACGGCTATCGCTCCCTGATAGACTAAGATCGGAACCGCTGAAAACAGGACGCCTATTCCAAAGGATGAAGCAAAAAAGACAGAGCTTACACCATCCAGCATTGCTTTCGTATAAAGTGTGTCATGGGTTCCTTTCAACCCGCCTTCCAAGGCTCCAACAACGGACATTGCCCCAACACAAAACACCAATGACGCTGTAACAAACCCCTGAATGATCCGCTTGGCTTCACCTTCCGGCCGCCGCCTACCCAACCGCTTACCTAGGGATGCCAATCTTGCCTCCAGTTTCAGGCTTTCACCGATAAAGCCTCCGATCACTATACTGGCTATCGGAATCAAGATGTTCCCATGATCGAGGCCCATTTTTATGCCAAGAACAACGGTTACCAACCCCAAGCCTTGCATGATTGTATGCCGGATATCTTCTCGCAAACGCAAGAGCATGCCAATTGTTGACCCCACCACTACAGCGCAGGCATTGACGAACGTCCCCCACAACATCATGATCAATCCTCTCAGTACAGCCAATCAGTTCCATGCATTATTACTATCATATCTATAATCTGTGAAATGTCAATCGGTCTAGAGGGCCAATATGTTCAAGATTGATTTGACTCCGTCCGGTGCCGCAGGTGGAATGACAGGTGCAGCAAACTGTCTGTAAGATGAATATGCTCCACAACTACATCGTCGGGGACCTGCAAATGAATCGGTGAAAAATTCCAGATCGCCTTCACACCCGCTGCAACCAGGCGGTCGCAGATGCCCTGGCTGACATCGCGCGGTGTGCAAATGACGGCGATATCGCACGGATTGCTTTTTAGGTATTTTTCAAGGCCATCGATTGACCGGATTTTAACACCGCCCAATTCCTCCCCGATTATCTGGGGATCACTGTCAAAAATAGCACTTATGACAAACCCCCTCCGCCGGAAATTCTGGTAGCTGGCCAGCGCTCTGCCAAGATTTCCTGCGCCGATTAAAACTAACCGGTATTCCCGATCCAATCCTAAAATCTCTGCTATGCGCTGCCTAAGCTCATCGACGCGATAACCATAGCCGTGAAGCCCGAATGAACCAAAGTAGCTTAGGTCGGAACGGATTTGTGCGGCGGTCATGTTCAAAGCTTTGCCCAGTTCCGCCGAGGAGATCTTCTCGTGAGCTTGTGACAACCCTGACAAATAGCGGTAATACACCGGTAGCCGGCTGATAACACCCCGGGGAATCCCGGCCATTTTTCTTCGATTGCGCACTGTCATCATTTTCACCCCCAAAGGTATGTCTGTCTCCTTTACTGTACTCTTATCCGCTCCCTGTGAATAATCTGCTGATTGGCGATCCGATCCCTGACGACCACTTCGGCGATGTACGTCCCACGCGGAGCATACCAGGGAATCTTCACCCATAAATAGAACCATACTGTATCGATCAGCTCCGTATCTGTATCATCGAACTCGATCACATCCCGCTCGACCCACAGCCTGAGGCCAAAGCTCGTTCTTAAGTAGACATCGACAGTGAGGTCAATATGGTACATCCCATCGGCGTAGCGGTTTTCAAACCCAGTCACTTCCATAAAACCGTAGACAGTGTTGCCCCGTTCAAAAACACCCTCATTGGGTATATATTCATAGAAGTTGTCCTCTTCTTTCGACCAACCCATATCGGTAAAGCGAAAGCCCGCCTCCTCTTCTTCTTCCACACCAGAAGCGTCCGCGAGCTCCACAACCTCAGCAACCTCTTCAATCTGCACCGGTGTTTCGGTAAGAGGCTCCGCTGCTGCTGCAGGAGTGTATAAAAGCAAAGCAAGCAACAGGATCAAACTCATCTCTTATGATTCCTCCTAGGATTTTCACTGCCCAATGTCGAATAGAGTGGGCAGCAGGAATATTAGTAACTTACAAAGAAAGGAAGAACGCTGTGATTAAGGGACTGGACAAAGGCAAGTGGAGTCGTCCCACTGATAAGTCCGCCGTCTATATAGAAATCGAGCCAGGCGCACGATGGGGTATCCGCGTTACCTTATTCGAGAACTTTGCCAAGGTTGAGGCCGTCCAGGGTGAAAAAGCTGTATGGTATAATGCACCGAAACGATACAGCACCATTGTCGCGCCTCCTAATATTTTCGAGAGACTAAGGGGAATTTCCTTTGAAGATAAAATTTTGGCCGAAGTCGCCAACAAAAGACGCGTCGCCGCCGAAGAAAACGGTACACCAACGTATTTTACCGACTCCGGTGACGCCGATTGACAGCGAATTCACGAAACTTTTACAGGATCCGCCTTGCTAATGCATGACATCTACCCCTATACTATGAGGGAGGCGAGGATATGAAAATATTAGTCGTAGCCGATACTGTAGACCCTTTATTGTATGACCACTTCCGGCGCGATCGATTTCCCGATATTGAACTGATTCTCTCCGCCGGCGATCTGCCGGCTTGGTATCTTTCTTATCTAATGTCGGTTTTCAATGCGCCTTTATACTATGTCCGGGGCAACCACGATTACGACTATGATCGGGAACCGCCTGAAGGTGGAGAAGACATAGATTGCCGCATCGTGAAGGCGAAGGGCCTTAAAATCATGGGCTTTGAAGGTTCAATGTTCTATCACTCGCCCAGGGCAGTGCAGAGAACAGAATGGCAGATGTGGTGGCAGTGGCAGAAGATGCGGCCTAGAATCATGCTTGCAGGCAGAATTGATATCGTATTAACCCATGCTCCCCCTTTTGGCATCCACGATGCAGAAGATCAATGCCATAAAGGGTTCCTGGCTTTTTCAAAAATGATTCACAAATACCAGCCGCGGTATTTTATCCACGGCCACACCCACTTGAACTACAGCTTGAAGCAGAAACGGATCGATGTGGTGAACAACACCGAGGTCATCAATGGTTATGGCTACCATATTTTGGACACTGAGGAATGATCCGCGCCTTAAGGAGGTGGCCATATGTTCTCCCGTAAGACGATCGAGTCATTCAGCCGGCAAGTATCTGAACAGAACCTGATTGAGACCATCGAACTGGGGTTGCGGACCGTTGAGGTGAAAAAGATCGTTGGTTCTGTGAACCGGTGGCAAGACTTCGACGCTCAATTTCGCTTTCGCCTTACGTCGCAAACTGCGGTGGAGCGCTATTCCCGGATTAAGAGAGCCATGGAAGAAGGGGCGATCATGCCTCCGGTAAAGCTATACAAGGTAAGGGACAAGTATTATGTCCTGGATGGCCATCACCGGATTGCAGCCGCAAAGGAACTTGGCCAAATCTATGTTGATGCTTATGTTACCGAGTTCTTGCCTGTCGGTGATTCCATGCAGCACCTTTTATGGCGTGAACGGGCTCAATTTGAATACCGCACCGGATTGGCAGATATAGAGTTTACTGAGCTGGGCATGTATCAAGAGCTGCTTAAACAGATCGAACAATTTGAGCAGGAGGATTACAAAGGTTATTATATTAATGACAGCTTTTTTCATGTAGCGAAGCAGTGGTACGAAGACATTTATCTGCCTGTAGTTAAAGAAATCCGCAAAGAGAAGCTGCTGGATGATTTTCCCAATCGCACAGAAGCAGACCTTTTTTTGTATGCTACTCATCACCGGATTGCCAAGAGCCGCCTGCTTCAGGAGGAAGTGACTTACCGTGAAGCCCTGGCGGATCTGCGCCCTTCCGACAAGAAGACTCTGAAAGAAAGGATCCTGGAGACCATCGGCAGTTTGCTTAGGTTAAACGACGTCCCCCATGACTGCCCTCACGGGTTGATTATCGACGAAGACGGCCTGGTCAGAGTTACCAAAGACTGTGAGGGCTGCACCAAGTG
>FZPS01000213.1_pt161 | contig 29955 bp, 28 predicted proteins | sample 1817821 | NCBI WGS metagenome assembly FZPS01 (sample SAMEA104158645, study PRJEB21678) | metagenome | place: Germany | collected 2015-04-21
CGGTAATACAGAAGGAAGCAAATGGGGCTCTGACTACCGATAGTTCCATGCGGACCTCAGCGCCTGATATTTATGCGGCCGGCGATTGCTCTACCGTTATACACAAGATTTTAAAGCGCCCCGTATATCTGCCGCTGGGAACCAACGCCAATAAACAGGGACGTCTGGTGGCCGATGCCATCCTGGGCAGGCCGGTGCGATTTGACAATGCGCTGGGGACCACAATGCTCCGCTGCCTGGATCTGGAGCTTGCCAAGACTGGAATTACCGAGAACGAAGCCTGGGAGGCCGGTATAGAGGTGGGAACGGTGACAGTTACGCATATCTCCCACGCCCGGTATTTCCCGGATCCGGTTCCTATTACGATTAAACTGTGCTTCGACCCGGCGACCTGTGTCCTGCTGGGAGCGCAACTGATGGGCAGGAAGGAATGTGCTTGGCGAGTAAATGTTTTCGCGGTGGCGATTGACCGCGGTATGAGGGCAGAGGAGCTCGGATTTTTGGACCTGGGATATGCCCCGCCCTTCGCCACCACCTGGGACGCGATCCAGGTGGCTGCCAATGCGGTGAAATAAGGAGCGGGCTCAGCATCCCACCGGACGCCCGAGATGCTGAGCGATTGAAATACCGTGTAAACCTGTATAAACATAAAACCGCCTTTTTGGCTTTCGCTCTCAGGCGGTTTTTTGCTTTTATCTATTATCTTATTCGAACCAGCTGCCGCCAATAAACTCTGCCAAAATCGAATTGGGCGGTATATTATAACTGGAGATACCCCGGAAATAACTGAGGAAACGCAGCAACCGACTTGCTTCAATGTGTTCGGGACAATCATTGTCAATGTTCTCCAGCAAAGGTTCGACATACATTTTTAATACCGCCAACTCGTATACCAGGGATGAATTGAACATGACGTCAGCGTTTTCCTGGAAGGGGAAAATGTTTTTCTCCTCTCCCCTGCGCACCGACGGCCATTGCCTGATAGTGTTAAGGGCCGAGTTGCCTCTGGTCCGGTTATCCCTTACTATCCTGCGTAAAAGACGGGTGTCAGTGGTCGGGATACGGTTGCTGTAATCCACATTTAGCTGAGTCAGGGCACTGATGTAGATTTTGAACTTGTTGGCCGCAGGGATGCTCCAGGTCAAATGATCATTTAACGCGTGAATACCCTCCAAAATGATCACTTCTCCGGGAGGTACTTTCATTTTGATGCCGCATTCTTCAGCGCAACCGGTTCTAAAATTATAAATGGGCACTTCTACTTCCTCGCCTTTTACCAGACGAGACAGGTGATCATTAAAGAGATCCAAATTCATCGCATCAATACTGTCAAAGTCGTAGTTGCCTTCCTCATCCAACGGCGTGAGTTCTCGATCTATAAAGTAATTGTCAAGTGAAATGGATTCCGGGTGTCGGCCAATAACCCGGAGTTGAATCAGCAATCGCTGAGCAAAAGTAGTCTTTCCGGAAGAAGATGGCCCGGCAATCAGAACCACCCTGATGCTGGGGTTTCTGCATATCATATCCGCTATAGAAGCGATTTTCTTTTCATGTAAGGCTTCGTTCACCCGTATTAAATCATCAATCCTGCCTTTTACGATCATTTCGTTTAATGCCGCCACGTGCGGCACATGCAGCATTTCTGCCCAGTCCTTGGCTTCCCCATGAATCACGGCTAATTTTGGTTGAACACGATATGGCTTGAGCAGTTCAATATCATCAATCTCCGGAGTCCTTAAAATCATCCCCGGTGGGTGATACAGCAATTTGAATTTTCTCAATATACCAGTGCGGTTAACTATGTGACCATAAGAGTTTTCATACAAACCGTCCAGTTCATAAACATGTGTGCCTTCTTTATCGCGATAGCGAAGCAGCTTCAGCTTGTCTTCCTGGCCCTGCAGATTAAATATCCGCCTTGCTTCTTCATTTTCAATGAGGTAATGATTTATGGGTAAGTCCTCTTCGACTATTTCCCTCATTCGTTCCAGAATCTGCTCAACCTCATTATCGTTAGTTGCTTGATTTAAGAATTCGCAAAACAACCCATTGGACAAGGTGTGCTTTACCATCATAGTACGATCTGGGAAAAGATCTCGGCAGGCCTTTACCAACAGAAAGCAAACACTCCGGCGATATATCCTTAATCCTGCCCCCATGGACATATCCACCAGTGCCATCTCACAATCATTTTGCAGCCTGTAATGCAGATTCCTGATAGTGTTGTTTATGATTACAGCTACGATCGGGTATGGATGATCCTTCTGGATTGACGCACATAAATCGCCCACCAGTGTGCCCTTGTTTACCTGATATTTTCCTAACCCTTTTATGACAACCTCTATTGTATCAGCCGTTAAGTCAGTTCGATTCATTAGATCCTCTCCCTTTCCACTGATACCATTATACAATAATCAGGGTGTCAAGGGGACGGTTCTCTTGACACCTTTTCGAACCTCATGTTTCTTCCATTTTCTTGTTTAGGATGTATTCGTCAAGCATCACTGCAACTTGCTCAACAAGCTCCACACAAGGGCGCTTGCGGAAACTACTATCAGTTCTGGTTTCGGGGACGGGATTGCCAGCCTTCTGGGAAAGACCTAATAGTTCTCTGCATACGATTGAGCCGTTTTCATGTTCAAACTGCCTGGCCATATCCTGGATGAGCCGGTAATGTTCCATTTTTGCTTGCTTGGCCAAGGGATCGGTATATCCATATTTCATGCCCAAAACCATAAACATTCCGCTGACTGCTCCGCATACTTCCCGCAACCGGCCCATACCGGCACCGAAAGAAGAGGCTATTCTTAACGATGTATCAAAGTCCAGCCCTGTTTCATCGCAAAACGCAGCAACAACAGCCTGGGTACAATTGTAACCTTTTTTGAACAGTTCTCTTGCCAGATCAGAATGTGTGCTCAACTTGTATCCCCCAATTCAACGGTGTCAAGGTGTCAAGGGGACGGTTCTCTTGACACCTTTTCGACACTTTTTCTTCGCACCCTCTCTTAACACCTTTCGACTTGTTCCTAGTGGTCAGTGGTCACTTTCGTTTTCTGCACAATTCCCCGGTTAATACTAAGCAATCTAGCTATTCCCCTCCCGGACAACCTTGTGTTTGTCTTCAAATCCAGAATAATCTCTCTGCGAATCCCTTTGATCTTCATCAGGTCTTCCAAGTTTTTCCCCGGCCATCTTTTTGCCAAGCATTCTTCCAAGTATAATCTACCTTCCTCAATTGTCCAACCCCTTTTGTCATCCACATCGAGAAACTCATTTTCATCCTGTTCCCTTGATAACTTCTGAAACTGCCGAATCGCAGCAGACTGTTCATCTGACAGGATTGACAGAACAAAATCCGTGTCTACCAACTTTGTTCCCGGTTCCTGCAAAGACAAGTAACTGTTATAACTGCTCCATTTGTATTGCTCGGGCTTTTTCACAATTCCAGCTTTAACTGGATTGTTATGTATGTATCGAATGACAGCAAGCAAGTATCGCTCATTCTCAATGGGCTCACTCTTGAATCGGTCTTGAAAAAGGTGCCCAATCCGTTGATGCTTTTGATTAAAGTAGTAAGCAAAACTGACGTTGATCCGCTTCATCATTGTTGCCAGCCCTTCGGAGCTTTCTTTCAGCAACAGATGGATATGATTATCCATTAGACAAAAGGCATAAACCTGAAAATCCGACTCCTGCTTTTTCACATACAGTATATCGAGAAACTTCTGCTTATCCTTTCCGTCCAGAAACAGGTTCTTTCTTTCATTCCCCCGCATTATTACATGATACATACCGGTTTCACTAAGCATCCGTCGGTGTCTGGGCATTGTATCTCCCCCGTAAGACGAAAAGTTATGGATAATGTATCTTTTTTGTAAATAAGGTGTCAAGAGAACCGTCCCCTTGACACCCTTGACACCTCCTTGTATCTTTATGGTGAATTTGGCTTAATATGTTTTGTTATTATAGCCCATAATTTGCTACGGAGCAAACGAACCGGGGGTTCGTTGTTCCCTTTCAATTGGTATATTTAATTCAAAAGCCTGTCGACAAATATTTGCCGACAGGCTTCACTTGTAAGTAAGGATCAAACCCTCTATCCGGTTTAAGACTGAAGCTATTCTATGCAGGATACCGCCCTGTTTACGATAATCACGCCGTTACGCAATCTTCCCGAAGCTCTTAAGGTAACTCGACCCGGTCTTCTAATGGTAAGTGTGGCATTTATTACCCCGGAGGAACTTCTTCTGGCTTCAAGGGTAATGGTAGCGTTAAAGACGCTGAATCTGCTGGTGATGTTGGTTACAGTAGCGTTACGATAAACCGCCGTTACGCTTCGAGTCGTTCCGGTTGTGGTAACAACTCTGCTCGCTCTGTCTGCTTTAAAGACATAGCGAAAATCCCGGTCATTAATTTCCGCCTCCAAGCACCCGAAAATTGAACCAGTCGGTTCATTGTTAACACAGTCTGCGGTGGCCCGGAATGTGGCTTCCGCATCTCTAGCATCGATTCTCCCTTCTACAACCGCCACTTGAACACCCCCCCTTCGGTCTTTGAGGTTATACCTTTTATCCCAATTTATGGTAATCCGGGCGGTTTGGTGATTGCGATTCTGTTTCCAGTGTAGAATTGGGATTCTGCTCAGGGTTAAACCGTTACGACAGAAAAGGTGCCACGAGAACCGTCCCCTTGACACCTCCGGCAGAAAAGGTGTCATGAGAACCGTCCCCCTGACACCCCTGACACCATTCGGCCATTGACGAAAACAGCGTTTAAAAGTAAAATTACAACATCATAACCATTGGGGATTCAATATATAACTAATGGTTATTGTTCCTTCCTGTGTTTACATTGGAAATAGTAGGTTATGACTGCCACAACAAAACACTGGTGAAGTCCAGGGGACTTCCTGCCCTGCACCTGGAAAGGGGCTGTTCCAATTCGGACTTAGAGAGCCTTAAGGTTCGTGCAGAAGCAATACTGGAGATGGTTGAGATATGATAACAATCGGTATAGATATCGGTTCAGTGGCTGCGAAAGGTTACCTTCTTAACCGTGAGCATCATTACCGGGCGCTGATTCCTACTGGGTGGAGCCCCCGAGAGGCGGGACAAACGATTATTGAGCAACTTCTTGCGGCGTCGGGATTAGATTCAGATCAGGTTAAACGGATATATGTTACTGGTTATGGTCGGGTAGCTTTTGATCGAGCCGACAAAACGGTTACTGAGATCAAGTGTCATGCCCGAGGAATTGCCGAGCTCTTTCCCGAGGTCCGCACCATCATTGATATCGGGGGCCAGGACAGCAAGGTCATCCGCATTGAGGAGCGGGGTCGGGTGGTTGATTTTGCCATGAATGACAAGTGTGCTGCGGGAACCGGACGATTCCTGCAGGTGATGGCCAACGCTCTGGGGTTGGATGTCAGTGAACTGGGAGGTGCGGAGGATCCTGAGCAGATGCAAACAATCAGCAGTATGTGTACGGTATTTGCTGAATCGGAAATAATCGGGTCACTGGCGCGCGGCAACCCCAAGGGCGGGATTATAGCCGGTCTGCACCAATCGGTAGGAAAAAGAGTAGCAGCTATGGCACGACGTATGGGAATCAAAGAACAAGTGGCTTTCACCGGGGGAGTAGCCATCAACCCGGGTGTCAAGCGTGCGCTGGAGGAAGAGATCGGAGTTGAAATCATGGTGCCGGAAGCCTGTCAGTACACGGGTGCTCTGGGTGCGGCTTTATTGGCCTTGGAAAGTGGTTAGACAAGGTTAAGATAAGAAGTCCCTGGTAAGCAATTTGTTTTTGGATAGCAAAACCAATATTGAAGAGGAGGAATTGTAAATGGCTGATTACCGCGAAATGTGGGCCGATCTGGGGATGGATTTGGAGAAACATGATGTTCTGTGCGAGGTACTCCCCGAGGCTTTTGGAGGGATTTATCTCACCCAGCAAGATCGTCCGAAGGGCATGGATTTCTATGATTTTGTAGTATCCGAGATTCACGGGGTCAGACCGGCCGAGATGCTCCAACACCAAAAAGAGGGCGGGAAGGTGTTCGGAACCTTCTGCGTATATGTTCCGGATGAGGTGGTCTTTGCCGCCGGCGGAATTGCAGCAGGACTTTGCGGGGGATCACAGTTCTGGGTCTCCGGTGGAGAAAAAGTTCTGCCGGCCAATACCTGCCCGCTCATCAAGGCTTCCGTGGGCGCGAGACTGGATAAGACCTGTCCCTTCTTTTTAATCCCCGACATGTACGTGGCTGAGAACACCTGTGATGGAAAGAAGAAAGCCTGGGAGATACTGGGTGCTGAGGTGCCAATGCACATTATCGATATCCCCCAGATGAAACGAGACCGGGATATTGCTGCCTTTGAAGCTGAAATAAGGGACTTCATTGGAGTGGTAGAAAAAGTAACCGGCAACAAAATTACCTCCGAATCGCTGGGAGAGGCCATTAAACTGATAAACAATAAGCGCAGGGCTTTGCAGCGGGTTTACAATGCCCGCAAGGCTTCACCGGTGCCCATCAGCGGCAAAGACGCTCTCCTGGTAACCCAGATCAACTTTTATGATGATCCGGCGCGGGCAGCCCAGATGGCCAATAACCTGGCTGACGAACTGGAGCAGCGGATCAATAATGGGACCGGCGTTTTTCCGAATAACGCGGTGCGCATCATGATCAGCGGCACTCCTATGGCCATACCCAACTGGAAACTGCATCATATTGTAGAGAGTCTGGGTGCAGCAGTCGTGGTTGAAGAGTCATGTACCGGCACCCGCTATTTTGAAAACCTGGTCGATGAGTCAGCCACTACTTTGGATGGGCAGATTCGAGCACTGGCCGAAAGATATATGAAGACCAATTGTGCTTGTTTTACGCCGAATTCCGCCAGGATCGACGATATTGTCCGCTTGGCTGAAGAATACAAGGTGGATGGAATTATTGATACCAATCTCCAGTTCTGCAACCTCTATTCTACGGAGAGTTACCTGGTCAAAAAGGCTTTGACTGAGCGTAATCTGCCAGTAATGCACATAGAGACAGATTACAGCGAGCAGGATTTTGAACAGCTCCGGACCAGAGTAGAAGCTTTTCTGGAGATGCTGAGAAAGTAGGCCATTAAACTGGATAGTAGTAACTACGTTTGGTATGTATTATTCCCCAATCATCATATGGGGCTGCTTCTTAAGAAAATACTCGACGAGCACAACATCAGAGCCACGATTTCTCCGACTCCGCGAGAAGCCAGTAAGAGCTGCGGTATTTCCTTGATTGTGGATGAAGTTGATCTGCCGTTGATCAAGCAGATCATTGAGGAAAACAGCATTCAGATTCTCAACATCGTTTCTCTCGCCAGGAAAGAGTGGAAATATCGCAGCACTTGAGTGATTGGGCATATTACCCGATATGCACATTGGCTGGCTAAAGCCGCAAATGTTGTGATGAGCAAATTAATGGAGGAACAAAATGACCGTGATTACTCCGGCCATGAGCTTGTTAGAGATTGTAGAGCTGAGCCCGCAAGCAGAAGAGGTTTTTCATCAATATGATGATGAAGCAGGCTGCTGCCTATTATGTAACAACCTGTTTGATCCGTTGGAAGAAGTCGCTAGAATTTACTCCCTGGACTTAAATCAGATTCTGGCGAAACTAAGAAAATTAAATGGTGCAATGGTATACTCCGTCCCTCATATTCAACCTCAAAATAGTACTTTTCCCTCCGTTGGGCGCATCCGGCGCCAGCTTGTCTTTAACGACATCGCAATCCGCGGTCAGTCTTCCCCCGGTCCAGGCCCTTGTGGCCATCTCCACTGCATCAATAACCCCGGTGCCATTCATTCCTATCCCGGTAAGAAATCTGACTTTCCGCCTGGAAGGAATCTCGCCCTCATTAAAAAGCACCAAGAATGCAAGCTCAAGGACTTTATATGCCATGGCTACTCCGGCAATATGGAAGCGACCATGGTACTTGATCATGTCTTCATATGTTATTTCTACAATACCTACCCTGTCTTCAAAAACCAACTTATTTCCCACTTTATTCCGCTTCGAATGTGATTAAATTTTTGCTATGATGTCTTCAATATTAATCTTTTCTACCAGCATCCCGTTGTCAAACAAGAAATCTTGTGTGCGTTTCAATTCCTCAATGTCACTGGGTTTAATCTCCGGATCGAAGTCATACCACGGTAACATCAGCTTTACATCGTCTACTGAAGCGGCGATCTCTTCGGCAGTTATTTGGCAGGTTTCTTCAGGATTGTTTTTCATATAATCCAGACTGGCCTGCTGCACTTTCTTAAACCTCTGCACCAAATCAGGATAATTCCTTAAGAAATCACCTCTAACTGCAACCACTATGGTACCCTCTATCAGGCCTTCTCCGGTAGTCAACACCCTCGCTCCTGCATCTTGCGCCATGATGGCAGTACCGCCTGACGCAACCCCTGAAGTCCCAGAATTTCTAAATACTCATCTACCACCTCCAGATTTTTCTTCTCGTTCCTCTTGTTGTACTGGGAAAAAGCAATGTTTTCCCTCACAGTTAACCAGGGCATCAACCTTGGTTCCTGAAAAACAATACCGACCCTCTCTGAAGATGCGGTATGATTCCCATCGCCAGAATAGAATTCCAATTTTCCAGATGTTTTTTCTTCTAAACCGGACAGCAGGCGCAGCAATGTGGTCTTACCACTACCGCTTTTCCCAACGATAGTGGTGAAGCTTCCGTCTTCAATTTCCAAATTAAAGTTGTTTAGAGCTCTAATTACCTGCCCTTTAATAAAATAGGTTTTATTCAGTCCGGTAATCTTAACCCCAGCCATTTTGTGTTATCTCATCGTCCTTCCACGGCGTTAAATAATTTGCTGCTTTAAAAAACAGGTAATCGATAACTGAACCCAAAACGCCAATTGTTAATACGCCGACAATTATGATGTCCGGTCTCGATAGCCGCTCCGCATCCAAAATCATATATCCAATACCGGCAGCGGCTGCAATTAGCTCCGCGCCAACGAGGGATCTCCAACTATAACCCAAACCAATCCTCATGCCCATTAATATATGTGGGAGCGTAGCCGGCAGGATTATCCGTGTAAACTGCTCGCGAGCACCAAAGCCAAATGATCGACCAACCTCCAACAACTTGTTGTCACAATGAATTACCCCGTTTAAGGTATTAAGAAATATCGGGAAAAAGGACGCAAGCACAATAATTATTAGTTTTGAGGTCTCTCCAATCCCGAACCAAAGAATAAGCATGGGAATTACGGCAAGAGGAGGAATGTGCCGAATGAACTCAAGGCTCGGCTCAAAAAAGGGCAGCAGTTTTTTATTCATGCCCAGAATAATACCCAGAGGAAAAGCGATCAGGAAGGCAAGTGAAAAGCCGGCAAATACTCGATACAGGCTTATAAGTACATGCTTAAATAGTATCCCTTTTGTAATCAACTGCTCGGCAGCAGCTGCTGTCTTGATTGGTGACGGAATTATATAAGAGTTCCATAAGTTTAAGGCGGAACCAGTAAACCATATTATAAAAATTACTACGGGGATAAGCAGACCCTTGGCTGGTTTTGAAATGTTTGGCGACATACAAATCGTTTTTCCCCTATAAAAATACAAGATTCTAAGGTAGTTAATTCTCCCAATACGCAAATAATCCTTTATTATAGTTATTCGTTTTTGTTATATGTAATTATTTACAATTCCCTGAACCCCGAACTCAATGTACATATACCTGGAAATGACATTCGGACCAAGATTGGGAGAAAACCGTTCCCGAGGCTCAATATCAAGGCGTGATGAACAAGCTGGCCGCACAAATGCAACCAAGCTTGAGCGAATGGGAAACAGTGCCTAAGTTTAACAGCGCAAGTAGAAGTGGTTCACTTTGCCATAGTATTAATGTAAAATCGATGTGAAAACGGTAAATAAAGAGTAGAAAATGTAGTTTTATGTAATCGCATGAATTTCCCGGCTTTGTAGGTGTTGATGGAATAACGCAGGCACAAGAGAAACCAGGCCGAGGAAGGGGGATTAACAATGCTGATTAAGATTTTGCTTGTTGACGACTCAGAATCATACAAATTGATCATCAAAAACAAGCTGAGTGAGTACTGCATATTGACAGCAGGCGACGGTGTGGAAGCTATGCGTGTACTTGAGGAGCATGACGGGATTAACCTTCTCATTCTTGATCTAAACATGCCCAATATGAGTGGGTTTCAAGTTCTTGAAGCTCTAAAAGAAGACGAGAGGTTTCGGAAGCTTCGCACCATAATATTGACTGATTTTGATGAATTGGAAAATGAAATCAAGGGCTTAGAGCTTGGCGCCGTAGACTATATTCGCAAACCAGTTCACATGGATTCACTGAAAGCCAGAATTGATGTTCATGCTGCACTATTACGTGCTGAGCAGGCATTGGAGCAACTGGATGAAAAGGCCTTTACCTTTGACATGATTTTCGAACAAGCCCCCATCGGCATAGCAATTTCACAAAGGTCTGATCCGAAACACTCTGATGATGATATCCTAAGGATTAACTCAATGTTTGAGCAAATCACAGGCAGGACAAAAGAAGAACTCATCAGTTTAGGATGGGGAAAGATTACGCATCCCGATGATTTGGAAGAAGACATGAAAAATTTTAGGAGGCTCCAATCAGGCGAAATCAAGATTTATTCCATGGATAAACGGTATATCAAACCAGATGGTTCCATCGTTTGGGTACATATAATCGTTGCTCCCCTTACCTCATCGAATGGTCAGCAATACGGCCATATCTGCCTGGCCCAGGATATCACCGAGCGTAAAACGATGGAAATGGCACTGAATGAGAGTGAGCGAAGTAAATCAGTTTTTCTTTCCCACCTTCCGGGACTTGCATACAGATGCCATTACGATCGCGACTGGACAATGCAGTATGTTTCCAAAGGCTGCTATAACCTCACAGGCTATCCCCCGGAGAGCCTGCTGTACAACAGAGACCTGTCCTATAATGATCTCATCGCACCAGAATACCGCGAAGATATATGGAACGAATGGGCTCGAATTCTTCCAATAAGGCAGCCGTTCAAATATGAGTATGAGATAATAACGGCTACCGGTGAGAGGAAATGGGTCCTTGAAATGGGGCAAGGTATTTATGACAATGATGGTGAAGTTGAAGCCCTGGAAGGAATCATCCTTGACATATCGGACCGAAAGGCAGTCGAAAATGCCCTGAAATACAATAATGAGCACGATAGATGGACCGGGCTGTACAATCGCGATTATTTGGTGTCATTACTGGAAAAGGACGCGAGGCTAAAGAAGGAGTCAAAAAAAGCACTCATTGGCATTAACTTAAGTACGGTTCAGGTGTTAACGGCCAATTATGGGTTCCAGTATTCTCAGAATCTGATAAAAAAAGCAGCTGAGGCTCTTGGTCAGCATTGCACCGATAATCGTCTTTTGTTCCAACCACGTGAGAATCGATTTATTTTCTACCTCTTTGACTACAAAGACAAAAACGAGCTTGTTGATTTCAGTTGTGTCATTGCCGAAACTCTGGAATCCTTATTTGTAACAGAAAGAATCGGCGGGGGGATTGGGATTCTCGAAGTTGAGCAGGACCAAAATGAAGTCGATGTTGATTCACTTCTGAGAAAACTCCTGATTGCCTCAGAAAGGTTTATCAGCTTGTCTGGAAAGGACTTTAAGATTTGTTTTTACAACGAAGAGCTCGAAGCCTTAGTTAACCGCGAAAGAGATATTGTGGATGCTCTCAACATTATAGCAGTGGATGATCATGCCGATGATCTGTTTCTGCAGTATCAGCCGATTATGGATTTAAGGACAGGTTCAATCTTCAGCTTTGAGGCACTGGCCAGATTAAGGACAGAAAAGTTCGGACTGGTGCCACCTTTAGAATTTATTCCTATCGCCGAGAAAACAAAGCTCATTCTTCCGATTGGCGAAAAAGTGATTGTCAAAGCACTTCGTTTTCTAAACAAGCTCAAGGAGCATGGATACGATGAAATCGGCGTTTCAATCAACATTTCTATTATTCAGCTATTACAACCGGATTTTACAAGCCGGCTGTTTGAATTAATGAGCGAGATGCAGATCAATCCAAAGAACGTCGGCATTGAGATTACGGAGTCAATCTTTGCTTCCGATTATGAAATCATCAATAATACTATTGCGGAACTGAGGGAAGCAGGGCTCTACATAGCAATAGATGACTTTGGGACTGGTTATTCCTCTCTGTCCAGAGAAACAGAATTAAATGCGGATTGCATGAAAATTGACAAATGTTTTGTCGATGAGCTATTAAATGTGGATCTGGACAGAGCTATAATAGGCGATATCATTTCGATGGCACATAAACTGGGACATTATACAATTGCCGAAGGGGTCGAGCACGATGTCCAGCTGTTGTATTTAATAGAGCACGACTGCGATAAAATACAAGGATACCTCATCAGCAAACCACTCGACGAAAAAGAGGCTCTCGAGTTTTTGAAAAACGATCGAACTTAATGCGGCGGAAACCTCGGGGGTTCATTTCCGGCTACGAAGCCGCCACCCCTTCTTTCACCCAATATAAGAACGTCCCTTTCTCGAGCCAGCCGTTAAAGTAGTCCGAGAGATATGTTCGGGGAGCTGTGCAGAGCAGATGTGTAGCCCTGACGGGCGGGATTCTACTGAAGCGGAAGGCTCAGGCGTCGGCAAGAGCGGTAATAGCCCGATTTATTGTGCGGTTTATGGCTTCTCTTTCTTCTATTAAAAGGCTGCTTCTTTGTCCAGCTCATTTTTCCAGGCATTAAAAAGAGCGGATTCCAGGTATCCTTTGGCATAAGTTCCAGAACACCTGTACCCGCTCTGTATTTTTTATTTGCTTTGCCGGACCCCGGTAACGCTGCACCGCCGGCAAGGCTGATTGTTTTGTTTGTTAATCCGTAATGGTTACGCTAATATTCTCATCAACTGTCATCCCCAACGGAAGCTGGAATACACTGTCGCTGATTGGGCCGCCGATTTTGTAGTTTTTGTATACGGTAGTCATCGGAAAACCGAAGAAAAGGGTTTCGCTGCGGCGCTTTAGGCCGTCCTCGCTGACCCATATCTTGGCGACGGTATCGCCGTCTATGGTTATGGTGATCACGGAGCAGCTGACGCCGTCAATCGTTTCACTGGCGGTGATTCTTATGTCGGCAGACTCCTCCACGGAACCACTGGTAATAGGCCCGGTAATGTTAAAGGGGTTGATGTACTGGCTCGGGTCGCTCACGGCATATAAGGATTTGACCGCTTGAGCGGAGCCCTCATAATAGCTGTAGGCTACTCCTGTCGACATGTCGAAGATGTCTGTTTTCGTTTTGTTGTCGCTTCCTGTTTCGACCTTTTTGACCATGCGGCCTTTCTTCCAATACTTCGTCTCAATGGTATATCCTTGCACTTCTGATAGAGATTCAAAGTAACCCGTATCGATACTCGTTGCTTTGCTGATAAGTGTATTGAGATTTGACGCAGGAGGGGCGTCGGTCTGCGGGATGGTTTCTTTCTTGCTTACTGCGAGCAAATCCGGCATTTTATTCGACGTCCTTACCGACAAGGCTATGGCCTGTTCCCTTGTTGCCATACCATATCCGGCGGCCACCTGCGCCGGCGTGGTTGCCTTGGGCATAAAGTTGCCCTGCTTGTCGCCGGCTATAATACCGATTTTGTTCATATATTTTGTCGCTTCAACCGCCCAGCTTGAAATGTACTTCTGGTCGGGAAAATCCTTAACGCCCGCTACGCTGTAATCCCCTTGAGGGTGAATAGCCTTAATTGTTCTAAACAGCATGGCTGCGCATTGCTCCCGGTTGATAACCACTTTGGGTGAAAAGGCGGTTGCGGAGGTCCCCGCGGTGATACCGAGGTTATATGCCTTCAATATTTGTGGGTTTGACGTATCCCTGAAGGGATTCGGAGAAACCGGCTCGCTTTTTTGTCCCGTTACTTGTTCATACAGCAAAACGGCAAGCTCGCAGAATTCTTCCCGCGTAATGGGCTTTGTCATGTCAGCGCCCTTCAATATGTCGGGAATAAGTCCCAGGTCATTGGCTTTCTGAAGCTCAGGCTTTGCCCACTCAGACGCTTTCTGGTAAACCCCAAGGCTGCCGCCTGTCGGGAGTGATGCCGCAAATGCGCTCATGCCCGGCATGCACAGCATGGTGATTGCCATTACACCGGCAATAAGGAATGTGAAAATTTTTGTTTTCATTGCTTTTCCTCCTTTAATAGGCTATTGGGTTTTTTATTAACACAGCCGCCAGTGAGTTGTATTGTCCTGTTTACTCACGGCATAAACACAATTACGCCATGGGTGATTTCAGCATCATCGGCCGGAACCGGAAAAATGACGGCCTTATTGAAACGGTTGGAGTGCGGCTCGCTTTGCTGCGTAATTCCTGAAAACATTGAAAACGGGTTTTTTAGGTCCTCCAAAAAAAAAGTATCTCCGGCAAAAACCCGCTTGACGGCAGCAGCCAGCTGTGGATCGACGATCTTGTGTTGAAGAATGTGTACGGCTCCTTTTTCCAAATACCTGACCCGCATTTTTGTTTCCGCTGCAAAAGCCTTGTTGGTCATGGCCAGTGTATGCTGGGGCGTAAATATGGCGAGGGGATAAGGGAGAAGGTCGATTATCTGAGAAAACAGCTCCTCATTTTCGATAAGCAGCTTAAATCTTCTTATCATTTGGCCTTGAGTCTCTGTTCTTTTCTCCAGCATTTTCTGTACTTCCGACAGTTCCTCAAGCAGCTGTTCTTTCGTTTTATCTCCCATAATAATGCTCCTTTCCATCAAACTACCCAGTGTTTTCCATTGCTTTAATAAATATTTTAGTAACTTGCCGGCAGTTAAGGATAGGTTGAATATGCTTATAAACAGTACGAAAAATGTTATTTTGAAAACAAGGAAGAAGTCGGCTTTCGATTTAAACCGAGGCCGGGCTCTTCTTGAGTAGAATGACAGACATCGGAGGTTATCAAGTTCTGTGAGAGGAATTTTCCGGTTTTAGCACGTTCACGAAAAAGTCGACCACCGTTAGGTTGCGTGGTCGACTTAATAAACGGGTATTCTACTCAGGTAGCAGACAGGTTATGAGTTCAGGCAATATTCGATAAAGCATTTCGCAGCGGAGGTATCAATACTGATATCAAAATCGGATACAACATTTTCAAGGGCGATACCGTCATATTGTGCAACACCCCTTGAATTGCGCCCAGCCCAATGTTTGATGATTCGAGTGCCATTTAATATTTGACGGTTAAAAATTGAACAAAGTCTTGTGGAAATCTTCTTGTTTGCATCAATAGCAACCACATATGTTAAGTAGACACTGTTATCTTGTGATAAAAACGAAAGCAGCTTATCGACATTGTATCCTTTTGGATTGCTGGAAAGATACCGAATTTTCGATTTTATGTCGGTTGCGGTTCTAAAATTATAAAACTCGCGTGTATAATCACCCAATTCATCTGCGGTGTATATTTCCGGCAATGGACTTCTTGAACGCAGTGCATCTATTAAAGCAGTCCGCATGTTGTCATCGGCTGAGGCAATCAAACACTCAATGACACGCCCTCTGAGATTGACATTATCAATACCGGCGGCAATGGCAATTTCTGATGCTACTGCATTGACCCGTTCTTGTAAATCGTCATTCAGTATTTTATATTCATCTGATGACAAAAAGGAAATTGCCCGCTCAACTGAAGTTCTTATACACCAAAGCTGTTTTTCCGTTGGGCTAAACCGCTTACTCGTAGGGTGGATATTATTTGTAGCTTCAACTAAACGTTCGAGGTTTTCTTCAAATGTATAATTTCTATGGGAAGTAAATAAGAACTCAAAGTTATCAGGTTCATTACTCACGCCCATAAAATCACGCATAATGTCACTGCCGTTGAAACTGCCTTTAATATTGTCAACGCGCAGTTCTTGCGAAGAATGGCTGATTTTTCGCAAAAAAGTTGAGTTTGCAAGCATGAGGTAATTCTCCTGAGGGGCAACAAGGCATACAATAAACGGCATTTTATCATATTTCTGCAGAGCTGAAAGGGAAAGGACAGTATTGCTAAAATTCCTGCTTCCGGCAGAACAAAAACGGACGGCAAAATATTCTCCATAATACACGCTTCTGTCCCTTGTCAAATTAAAATCATGTTGAGCTCTTGCACTTAAAGCACCTTTGTCGGCAATCCCGTTAGCTTCCTGTACGAACTCAACGAATTTATCAATCACATGGCGATTGTATATTTGATATCCCCCCAAACAAATCAAACGCTGGGTTCGGTTGTTGTGCCTGTTTGTTAGAAACGGTGTTTTGTTCGGCCAAGGAATTTCTTTCCCAAAACACACCATCCACATAGCCTTGAATTCCTTTATCCTGATCTGCCATTTCAAGACGTTGTTCAGCCCACAAGCAATACTGTTCGTCAATCTCTATCCCTATATAGTGCCGTCCTAGTTTTTTCGCAACCACGCTTGTTGTTCCTGAACCGAGAAATGGGTCAAACACAATGTCACCGGCATTTGAACTTGCCAACATGATTTTTGCAATTAATTTTTCTGGTTTTTGCGTTGGGTGTGCAGTGTTTTCGGGCATAGACCAAAACGGTATAGTGATGTCATCCCAGAAGTTTGACGGGCAGGTGTCCCTATAATTTCCAGTGTTGGTTTCGGTCCAATCTTTTGGCTTTCCGTTAACGCGGTATGGGGCAATTACCTTCCTCCTGATTTTGACAGCCTCAAGATTAAAAGTATACTGTTCACTTTTGGTCGCAAACCAGATATCTTCAAGACCATTTTTCCAATTCGCTTTTGCCCCTCTGCCTTTTTCGCGTTGCCATGTAATACGATTTCTCACTTGAAAAAATTCATCTAAAACACGACCAACAATTAAGCTGCTCTTCCAATCGCAGCAAACATAAATTGAACCATTAGGCTTAAGAAGTGGATAAACAGCTGACAGCCATCGACGAGTATACTCTTCATACTCGGAAGACTTGCGTTTCGCAAATGTTTTACTATTATATACTTTGGTTATATTGTACGGGGGGTCAGCAATAATAAGGTCAACACTTTCTTGGGGCAAATACTGAGTAACAGAAAAGGTATCTCCAATAATTGTTTTATCAAGAATGGTTTTAATATCTAATACAGGGGAATTTACCGATATACACCGTTTTATGTACTGTTGTCCCTCGGAAATGGGCGTATCAATAGTTTTATTTCGAGGCGCTTTTTCCTTTGGCATTTTGTTTCCTCGCTTGTTCTATCGTAAACTGGACGTACAATACTCATGCAATTCTCTTATCACCAATCCTGCTCTCATCAGGTAATTGTACCACATCATACCATCCCTCTCAAGAAAACGGAACCGCCGGTGTAATGTTTAACGGATTGATGTTATTGTATGTAAGGAAGGAACAACATGATTTACGTTTGAGAGGACTGCACTTCTTATCCAACCAAAATGAAAGGTAAAGGAATGTCTCTCCTGGGAGAAAAAACACGTTCGTTCTTGTTACCGGAGGGGAAACTGGAAGGCGCGGACACTTCCGGAACGAGAAAGAATAGTATTGCGAGTTCAGGAGGTGCAAAAACTATGAAAAAACGATTTTTGAGCATGTTTCTGGCACTGTGCATTGTTCTTAATTTTGTGCCCGCTATGGCAATAGCGGCTGACGGTACCCTTTTTGCTGTGCCGAGTAAAACGAATTTTGTGATGGATGGCAGACCGGTATCCATAACGCAGGCATACACCATAAATGGATACAACTATTGCCAGCTCCGCGCAATGGCGGAATTGCTGAACGGCACCGCCGCACAGTTCAATGTGTACTGGGATGGTAAGTATGCGGTTATCGAAACCGGAAAGCCATACAACGGCACCGCTACCCCCACGGCTTTAAGAAACACCAGTGATGTTAGGAAAAGCAGTACCTCCTTCAAATTGGACGGTGCCCTTATCACATTTGAAAATGTCTATCTAATTGACGGCGATACCAACTACTTGCAGCTTCGTGAATTTGCCGACAAGCTGAAGGGTACGGCCTCACAATTTAGTGTGCATTGGGATACTGCTACAAATCAGGCAGTCATTGTCCCCGGGAAAGGGTTTACAAATATCAAAATAGGACAAACCGAGCTTCAAGCCGGAATTGAAGGGAGTCTTTTTGGAAATTGTGTGACTCCTAACGGTAGATGGGGATTCTATGGTAGTTATGAAAAATTCCTTGCTGTGTATTATGAAGATAATAGAGCAAAGTTCCTGTACACAAACGATTTGTCCACTTACATAGACGGTGGAAACGTTTACATAGATTCAAACAGCAATGACATGCGGTATGCAGCTTCCATTGGTACACTCCCAACTTGTGATGCTGCTACCACCGAACGACTCATTTTTGAGTTTACCAACGCCTTCCGTGGCGTACATGGTCTGCCTGCGCTCACATGGAATGACAAGCTTGCAACTGCTGCCCGCTGCCACAGCGAAGATATGAAGAATAGAAAATTTTTCGCTCATACCAATCCGGACGGTTTAGACGCGGGCGATAGAATAAAGGCTGCAGGATATCAGTGGCGCGCGTATGCAGAGAACATCTACATGAGGAGTCGGGGTGTTAACGCTGTTTATGCGGTGGACGGATGGGTTAATTCATCCGGGCATCGTGAAAATATGCTTACTAGAATCTGCGACGAACTCGGCGTAGGAGCATCAGGCGCTTACAGCACCCAAAACTTTGGAAAAGCAAAAAACTAGAGTAACTCCTCGAACGCATCGGGGTGGTGAATAAGAGAAGGTGCCATTCTGATAGCCATGGCCGTCATGATTAAATATATAGTTGATAAAGGGAGCAAAAACCGGTAAAGTATTACCGTACAATCATATCTGGTATATATTGAAGTATCTCACATCATTTTGCGTTGTTGTGCTTGAATTATTAAACTGGAAGGAACACGACTACTTTAAGAGAAAGGAGTTATACGTATGCAGGGAAACCCAAAACTTATTGAAGCGCTTAATGCTTTGCTTGCGGACGAACTTGCGGCCATCAATCAGTACATTGTCCACGCGGAAATGTGCGAGGACTGGGGCTATGGTAAGTTGCATAAAAGCTTTGAGAAACGGGCAATAGAAGAAATGAAACATGCCGAACAGCTTATCGGAAGGATTCTGTTTCTCGGTGGAACACCTATCGTATCCAACCTGAGTAATATTCATATTGGAAAGGACGTCCCAGGGCAGGTAGAAAGTGACCGTGCTGCAGAGGAAAGCGCAATCAAGGCATATAATGATGCCATAGCGCTTGCGGGTGAGGTAAATGACCATGTAACAAGGGATATGCTCTTACAAATTCTAAAGGACGAAGACCGTCATATGGATGAACTCGAGGAGCTCTTGGATCAGATTGGGCAGATGACTTTGCCCATATTCTTGACAACTCAAATCGATTAATCTTCTTAATAGGCAGGCTTAAAATTCAAGAGGCTGTAGCAATTACAGCCTCTTTTTGTGCATAGAAATTTCCAAATTTAAGCAGGTAGATTGGAGTGGTGGAGTATCTCTTTAGCCAAGATTTCTAAGTATTTCATGATAGCGTTTTGTGGCCAGTTCACTTGGTCGTCCCTTTTTGCAGAAAGATAAACCAGCCAGTTTCGGAACAACGCGCTCAACCACAATCTGCCCATCTACAAGTTTGGATTCCAATGTTGCCAAAGCTTCGAGAAACCTTTTGTTCTCTAATTCGATATACACATTGACAGAGTAATACAGCATAATAAGTGTGCTGCTCAACAGTATGCCGCCTACAATATCCGTAAACCAGTGAACACCTGATAATATCCGTCCGACAATCATAGAAACTGTAAAAACGCCGGAAAGAATGTTTACAACGGTTCTTGCCTTCTGGTTTTGAATCAAACGATTAAACTGCATCATGGCCGTAATCATAACGCACATTACAAGCATGGTCGTTGAGGATGGATACGACGCTTCCAGAACATCATTGATGAGAACCGGCCTATAGTTCACAACATTATACTCAAAAAACAGATACGCAGCCATCACCAGCAGATAAAAGCCGCCCAGAACAAGGATACTGCTATCCACGCGTAAAAGACTCTTCCTCTTGATTAGCTGCACAAGTCCCAATACTGCAAATCCCAGTGCGACTAGAATCGCAATCAGGCCCAGCCAATCAGTAATGTTGTAGAGAACCATATCAACGCCAAATAGATGCTTCACCGGCTCGTTTATGGCCGCAAACCCGACTGAAGAGCCCCTGGGCCCAATAGGCTTCACATCAATGTACATGAGTGCAATTGTGTAGAGGATAAAGAGAATCAGTAGTCCGAATGTTATTGCCAAATTGAATTGGTTTCTTTTTTTCATGTTTGAGACTCCGTTCTTTTTGTATTGTGTTGGCTTCTACCAAACACAACATTAACCTCGGAGTCTCCAATCATGGTAGAATCTCGTTGTCACGTCGGTGATACGATCCGTGTCATTGACGTTTTATCAGTAAAACGCCTTTAATTATCAGGAAAACAAATGTGAAAAAAGCGGCATAAGGCTGCAAGCTCGCCATGAATATGATAACGGCAAATGTACTAAGCAGTACGGAAACGGTATTCTTGCTTTTCTCCCAGACTTCATTATGATAATTCTGCAAAGCAAGCGTACCAATGCCCCAAGCAATGGTAATCAGGACAACTGTGAGGTAGGCAACTTTAATAAACCATTGCCCTTCTGTCAAGGAAAGCAACGAAACCTGACGAATAAAATCACCATCCCGCTGCCCGAAGAATGGGAGAAAAAGAAACATAATTAGTGCACAATCGAGTAGCCCAAAAATTAAGTCACGCATTTGCTTAATTCTTTTCCGGCTGTCTTTTTCGACGGCGTTAATCAATTCCTCTCCAGACAGCAGTTCATCGATAGATACTGCAAAGAATTTCGAGATTGCTTTTAATGATTCTATGCTCGGATAACCGCGCCCTGATTCCCATTTTGAAATCGCGGTTCTTGACACAAACAGGATTTCTGCAAGTTCTTCCTGCGTTAATTCTTTTTGCTTCCTTAGTTCCTGTAGTTTTTCATTAAACTCCATGACTTCCCATTGTCTCCGCACTATTACGACTTAACTTTAGACAGTGGCAGCTTATTTTATCGGTACAACAATCCACCTAAGCTACAACCGCAGTGACTTGCGGATGATACTTCCTTTTATTCGTGAGCCTAGATTAGATTTATTGATGATCATGTCTTCGAGGTTCCGAGGAGCATTGGTTAACAATTCATACCCATCTTTTTTGACCAGTACTGTATCGGAGTGCCGAAATCCGCCAAGCCCTTCAATATATATTCCGGGCTCAATACTGATTACCATATTTTCCTTAAGTATGTCTTTACTGCCTTCCGCAATATATGGTCCCTCATGATTACCCAGCCCGATACCATGCCCTGTCCTGTGCAACAAGGTATCCTTTAACCCGTTTTGAATCAAGTACTCCCTGGCTTCCGCATCAATATCGGCAGTATGAACCCCCGCTTTGACTTTGCTTAAAGCCCTTTCTCTGGCGTTCATCATGTGTTGGAACAATTCTTTTTCCTCTGCGGAAGGTGGTTTTAGGAAGAACGTTCTCTCACATTCGGACGCATAGCCGTTAATCCGGAAATAGCACATTGCCAGGTTAGGACCTTGTCCCAGCCGATCATTTAGGCCCGGAATGCTGTGGGGCATAGAGCTCAGAGGAGCGGGCCAGGCCACTGTCAACAGTGAAGTGGTAATTGGATCAAAATTCCCGACCCGGATAAGATCATTCTGAATATCTTTGGAAACAGCGAAGATCTCAACTACGCTTGCTCCCGTATAGACTGAATTGAAAATCTTATACATGCTTTCGTCACAGATTTTGGCACTGGTGCGGATCATCTCCAATTCCAGAGAGCTTTTGACCTGCCGCTGCACGGCCACCAATTCGTCACAAATCAATTCTTTCGCCTGAATCTTAAAGTATACCTCCGCTTTTACATTACTTTCAATCCCGACTCTGGCATATTTCTTCAAGATTTTGTTTAATACATCGTACCAATTTTCGTTTGCTGGTGATGGGTATTCCCAATAGGAGATGATTTCACAATCAATAATCGCCTTATGAACGTGAGCTTCTTCCAGTTTAGGGACAATCAAAATGGGTTTCTGCTGGGGAGCCATTACAATGAAAAAAGGCCGTTCCTCTGGCCTATAGGTAATATTTGTCAAATACCAAATGTCTTCTTCTGCAGTTACAATATATGCATCCAGGGAACATCTTTTCATTGTATCTTGAAGTGAACTGATTCTTTGAATAAGTTCTTTTCTTAACATCCGTGACTCACCTCTTTAATATTTTGAACATGTCCCTGTGCGCTTTTTACCCCCACACACTCCACATTAATCCAAATGCAAGCGCCGTCGATACGAAAGGTGAACGAACAGGATATACCGGTTGTCATTCAATCTCGATGCTTTGGATAATGAACTCCGTTCCCGACCCCATGTAGTAATCACTTTGCTTACAGGCGGGGCATGCGATTTCGTCAGCATCAACAAATTCGTGCAAATCAATGCCATACTGTTCCCCGCAGTTGTTGCACACCAGAATTAACGGTTCCAGCATCACATACAACCTGGCTTCTTCGGCAATGGTACCCTTGCTGATATAGGCAAAGTAACGGCGAAGCCAGTCCTCTTGCATATCGCGCAGCACACCAATGCGCAAATAAATAGCCCTAATCTTTTTGGCCTTGCTTTTCTCGGCAAATTTTAATGCAATCGACAAAATGTTTTTAGTGACCGGGAGCTCATGCATAACTACTCATCATTCTGCGCCATGGCAGCACGCATGGCGTCCACTTCCACTTTTTCAATTGCCATACGGTCAAAGTTGTCGTAGGACAGGCGGTGTTCGGGAATACTCAGCTCGTCGTCGGGTTTACGCTCCAAAATCAGAGCGTCCTGGGCACAACTGGTTACGCACAGGCCGCAGCCAATGCACAGCGCGGGATTGTATTCCACTTTGCTCTCGTCTTCCGTATTCTTCTTGTGGGCGCGCATGGGGCAACGGGTGATGCAGATACCGCACTGTATGCATTTATCCGTATCTTTTACACATTTGTAGTTGCCCCAGCGGTCAAAGGTTTGTTTGCCAGGCTTAGGTCCGCTGCGAACTGAAATTTTAGCAGCCATCAAAATACCACAATGGCAACCTGCGCAAGAGCACATGGAGCTGGGCTCGATGGAGTGGCCGGTCATCAGGAACAGCCCTAGTTCGTCATTTTCTTTAACTATCTTCAGTGCTTCTTCGGTGGTGATTACCCTGGTGTTGCCAATGTTCTGGTCTAGATAGAAACGGGCGGTGTCGCCAAAATACATACAGCGGTTTAAGGTTTCTCCGCAATTGCAGGGCTTGCCAAAACGGGCCACCTTACGGCAGGCGCAGTCGGTAATAACAATCAAATACTGTCTTTTTATAACTTCCACCATGTCGTCCATGGGCAAAATTTTGCCGTCCTTCACGGCGTCTTTGCTAATGGGTACCACGCGCGAAATGGGCAAACGGTAATCGAACAAAGACTCACCCATGCCGTTTTTGTAATAATAGCCCATATTTTTGGCGTCTTCGCTATCAATACGATCTACATTGTATTCCCAAATACCGTGGATGAAAGGTATCAAACGATACCGCTTCTCCGTATCGTAGGGGCCATACTGCCAAAAAAGAAGGTTATGTTTGGCCATGCGCTCTAAGTTTTCTTTGGCTTCTTCGTAAGAAATACCAATATAATCGGCAGTTTCCTGGATGGTATAGTTACCCATCTTCATTTTAAGGAAAAATTTTGCATCTTCCTCGGTGAACACTTTTTCGATAAAATGGCGTTCGACACCTTTTTCAGTGCGCGGATATCCTTTACCTAGTGTGTCTAATTTCTCCAATACTAAATCATATAGATCGGCCATGCTTGTTTCTCCCTTCGTCAGGACAGGGGGACGGTTCTGTGCCCAAGTCGCAAAAAATTTGTATTACCGATATTTATTCTGTTGCTTTCTCAGCCATCCCTGCCTTCACCGGATTTTAATGTATATAAAATCAAATGAATAATTCTATTCATATTATAAGATAAAAGAGTGAGGATAAAATCTATCCTCACTCTTTCTTCTCAAACATAATTTCCATAAAACGTAATTTATCCTCAGAATTTTTGGATATATTTTTCTTCATTGAGTTTACAAACACAACATAATGATATCCACTGCTATACTTTTGATTCCCCGTTGCCTTTGCTTTCTTCAGTATTCTTACCTATTATTTCGACACAAGACCCGTCCTCTTGTCTATCCCAACACTGTTAGGTTTTATAATAGATATTCGTAAAATTTAATGGCTCCAACCGCTGTTTAGCCTTTTCCATTAATTCTTCAATTCTTTCCGATGTATGAACTTTCCTTGACAGCTTTGCCAGAATAGCAGTCTGAAAGCCTGAACCAGTTCCGTTCCCCAGTACCTTGCTATCCTTTTCCGGTGCCAAAAGCCGTGTCATTTCCAGCACAAGACTAGGCTGCGAGATTGTTGGCCGAAACCTATGGATAAAGGTTCGTTAGGATACATAGATAACCCGCCCCGGAAGACCCCTTCTTCAAACTATTAGGGACGGTACTTTTTGTTTTGTAATTCTAGGACAAAAAATTTAACAAAAAGCACCGTCCCCGGTTTATGTATTCAAAGGTGACAATAACCCCGTCTCCCTTGTCACTACCTGTCACTACTTGTCACTATTTTTTCTTAAATAGCCAACTCCATCCGATGTAGTCCATGTCCATACCGTACGCCAGATACCCTCCGGATTCAATATACACATAGTCAAAGGCACTAATGACATCTATTTCATCGTATTTCCCGGTTTGCAGAGCTATTCCTACATGGCCCCAGTTTTGAGTAGTTTTCCCCAAAGTTCCTTCCCAATTATAAAATACGGCGGCACCCCGGGGAACAACTTTATCTTTATTCGTCTCGGCTTTGAAAATTGTCGCTGCGTTTTTTGCAGTTCCCCAAGGCAACCCGGTAAGGGTTATCCCTCCATTCCTGTACGCATCCTGGACAAAACCAAGGCATTTGTAACTGTAGTCGGGACTTCCAGTCTTTTCAATTGCCCAGGCAATTGCACTTTCAACCTGGGAGTCCCACTCCCCTTCCATTTCGACAAGTAACCTCTCATCCGCCCAGCCGCTTTTTCCATGGCCCTCTAATTTCCACCAGGTAATGCCATCTTTCTCCACAGGACCGTCTACTACACGCATCCCCACATAGTCATACACAATCCCCAAGGTCTTACCGGCAAGACCCGGTTGACTCATTAGTTTCAGATAGTAGCTGTTAGTCTCATCGTCCATACCGGCAGTTTGCCGAAAATCAGGGAGCAACTGTCCCCAATCATCCAAATAATCCACGCTTATATAAACCATTACCTGGCTCAGAGACTGTTGAGCGGCAGGTGCGGGACCCGTAGTAATATCTATCCGTCTCAATTCTCCGTTCCATTTTACAAACGCATCTAAAGATTCGCCGATAAACCGCAGGGGAACCATGGTCCTACCCTCGACCAGCATTGCGGGCACATCTAAAGTTTTGGCTTCCCCGTTCACATAAGCCCTTGTATCCCCGATGACTAATTGAACAGTTTTGTCACCCAAAGTCAAAGTAACTTTTTTGGCAGACTCATCCCAGTCTACTTCGGCCGTCAAAGCTTCCCCAATGGAGCGAAAAGGCACAAGGGTACGACCATCTTTCAGCACCGGAGACACATCCATCTTCAGAGCAGTCCCATCAATAAAAACCTTGATAGGGGGTTTCGTATCGGCTGCATAAGTAGGACAACTTAGCGATAAAAAGAATAACATGACCAACAACACACCCGAACAAATCCGCAACATACTCTTCAGACTTTTTCAAAAATAATCCACCTCCATTGAATTTGTACGAGTTAATTTTCTCATTCATAATGTGACTTAAAGTAAAATTCCCGAAATTACGACATTTTTTAACAACTGTTGCATCCGTATCTCCGTAATAGAAAGTATAAGGGTTATAATCTGACACGGTTTGCTCTCGGAACTTCATAAGTGCCGTTTAATATCTTAGCAGCGGGTTGATACATCCTTAGCAATAATTTGAAATCGTTGTCCGGTGCCGGCAGCCAATTGGATTCATAATGTATCAGGTAATAACAACGGAAGCTGCGCCCTTGAAATTGAATCTGACATTAGAGATTATCCGGTTTTCTTGGGCGTGCGGTTAGCAGCGCAGATAACAGCAACGCGATGGAGAACCCTAACATCGCGCCCCCAAGCCACAGGGATAGAACCGGAAAAACCGAAGTAACAAACAAATACTCTTGAAAAACGCACCAAACTAGAACTCCCAGCATAATAACTGCCGTCCCGGTTCGAAGCACTCTGAACACAGCTCGTTGTTGCCGGTGGAAGCCAACAATCAGCCTCAGTATCATCAACAAACTTGCAGAGATCAGCATACCGATGACCGCGCAAAGCCCATAATGCCCCCAGATGATCTTTCCCATACCGACGGACGGAAATGCCCGCCACTGCGCCCAATCGCTGAGCACACAGGCGATTAGCGGCCAGCTTCTTTGGCTGTTTGTTAGAATCACGATAGCATCGCCCGTTTCAGGTACAGATTGAAAATGTGTCATGATGCCTTTGCCTTGACCGCCATGAGAAACGCTACCCAAACCGTTCGGCAGCTTTTCAATGTAATGTCCCAATCCATATGCCTCAAATACAAAACCGTAGATTCCGATTTTATAACTTTCGGGCTGATACATCTGCTTAACACTTTCGGGATTTAGTACAGGGTTTTCTTTCGAGCCTGCTGCCGCAAAACGGGCAATATCATTTGCTGTGGCAAACAGACCCCCCGAAGCCTTTGAGGGATAGAGATAGACCGGCACTAGCTTTCCGCTAAGGTTATAGCCCGTAGGCGGGTAAGGCATCGTCGATGAGTTTATCTGAAAGGTAGCGCTTTCCATGCCCAGCGGTAGAAATACCTCCGAGCGTAAATATTCTGAATAGCTTTGCCCGGTGACATCCTCTATAAGAATTTCTAAAATATTATAACCCACATTGGAGTAGGCAAATCCCGCCCCCGCCTCGCGTATAGGTACCGCCTCCCTGGCCATTACACTCCGATTAGAGGGCATTGCCTCATCGGGGGCGTAAGTATTGTTGAAATCGCCCAGCGGCATCCCCGCAGTGTGACTTAAAAGCTGACGTGTTGTAATCTTTTCTGTCGGATAGCCCGAATTCGGAAAATGCCAGCTTGTTAAATACTGCGATACCGGAGCATCCAAGTCAATCAAACCTTTTTCTGCAAGCCGCATTACTCCCCAGGCTGTAACGGATTTCGTAATAGACTGCACACTCATAGGCGTATCGACCGTCAACGCCCTGCCGCTTTCTACGTCCGCATAACCATACGCCCCAGTCCATACGATTTCTCCGCCCTTTACAAGCGCGACGCTGCAGCCCGGTATCTCATACAGCTTCATTAGGGCGGGAATACGCTCATCCATATGCGCCTTAAATTCATCAAGCGTCATGTCGGCACCCATAGTACGCTTGATTTGCAGACTGCCGGAGAACAAGGCAAGAAGTAAACCAATCACAATGGATACAAGGATAAACCATGCCCATATTTTATGTTCGAATAATCCTGAGTTTTGCAAATCCGTACCTTCTTCTACCTTTTAATGTGCAACACGGACAATCCACTCCATAAGATCTTCTACTTTATCAAAGCATTGGCCGCAGACCCGGCATAAGGTAGCTTTCAATCCACTTTTTTACCAAAGCCTGCCCGGCGGGTGTACGCCAGTCCTTTTCGATATCATCATGGCATTTCTGACCGAGTATTGCCAAATCTATATTTTGGTTTTCAACACACTGTAGAGCATCCCGCCCATTATTAAACTTGAATACATCTCAATCTGCAAACCATTTTCTATATCAGACAGCATCTTTTGAAGGCAGGTCTGCCCTCAAATATCCATAAAATAGAGCAAGAGCCCACCCTCAAATAGAGGGCAGGCTCCGCTCGTTTTGGCAACCAGACTATTGATATTGTCATTGCGGCTGGTTTACCTGGGGCTGATGTTTACAATATCTCAGTCGGTACGGCGTTCAAACACCGCCTCATTTTCATTTCCGGGGAGAAGCACGATTTTATCCTTAGAAGCCAGGCAAATTATCCTCGCAAAGGTATCTTTGCCATCATGGAGATAAATCGCTTCAGCCTTATCATATGAGATTTCTTCATTGCCATGGATAAAGACATAGCCATAGGTCTGATCGTTTTCCTTCCCTTCCAGAAGCCAGATATAATCATCGGATAAGCTGACCAGAATCTCCTTGTCCGGATAAAAGCTGAGATAACCGGCGGGACCGGCGAATACACCCGTTAATTCTTCAGGTTCTCCGACGCTCTTTCCGTCCGAAGGTCCGCAGCCCAAAAGAATCGCCGCGATTAGAAGCAGGGCAAACGCTCCTGCGAAGTATTTCTTAATCATTAGAAATACCGGAGACGTCTGCGTACGACCAACAGCCTGGAGAGATTGAACGAAGAAATCCGGCGTCGAGAAAGAGTTATACGTATATTCCCCAATCGGGATTCAGCAAACAGGTTAATTGGAGCTTTGCTCCTTGAGATAGATAACAAGTGGGCTTGCGGCCGGAGATATTTAGATATGGCCGAATACCATGAACACCGTTCATGCCGGTCAAAGCCAGGTTCTAATATCTTTTATCTCTAGCTCAAAGAGTCGCTGCCATGACCAGAGGAATTTTACACAAAATATTGGACTTGATCTCTTTTTCTATCCCTCGATATGTTTCCTTAACCGAAAAACACACTTAAGGTTGAGTAGTCGATTTAGATGTGCCACAAAAAACTCAGTAAAATCAAGGCTTACACCCTTGACATCAATACTACGCACTCATGGCTCGAGCCGCTCGGATTGATGTTATATCCAGACTGTGCCAACATTAATAGATGTTGGCCTGTTCCGCAAGCACAATCCAAAACGTTCTTAACTCCATGTTCAGTAAAGATTTTATTTAGGAATGTCTTCTCATCGCCCAAATATTCTTCTATTGGGCCAAATTCGTCATAGTCATAAGCGAATTTTTCATATAAGTCTTTCATTGAATAATACCCCTTCATATAGGGAGTTTTCACTAGTTTAATCACCTGCAATCTCATTCTTATCATAAAAACACACCCTCGCTATGTTCCCATAGACACATATCGAGGGTTAAGTCAAGTTGATAGATTTACTTTTATTTGATGCAACCCAGCATTTTCTATAGTATATCTAAGTTTACTGACTTTGCAAGCTCTACGGTCACGGTTGTGCGTGTCAAATGACACAGTTCTTCAAGAGTTCCTGATTCAACGATTCGCTGCTAATCATTTTTGACATAACAACTCTGTAAGCAGTGTCAACGAAAACGCGGCGGCACACACCCCAAGCCATATCGATGAAACCGGAAATACCGCAGTAAGGAACAAGTACTTTTGACAAGAAGCCCACCACAGAATAGCCAATATTGAGAGAGAAATTCCATATTTGAATATGCGTGATGGTTTTACTGCAATTTGCTGCATGGGCATGAACCTTAGATTGCCCTCCGCATTCTTCCTGACACCGTTTGAAACCGCGACTTTTTGCGCGAAGCCCCCCGCCCGTTTCCGGGGTGAAAAGCGGTAGAGATTTAGACCCCCCTACCCTATAAACTGCAGAAAATCTCAAAAGCTAAGCAGTTCTTTAAATTTCGTGAGATTTTTTG
>FZPS01000198.1_pt66 | contig 29911 bp, 26 predicted proteins | sample 1817821 | NCBI WGS metagenome assembly FZPS01 (sample SAMEA104158645, study PRJEB21678) | metagenome | place: Germany | collected 2015-04-21
ACTCCCCCTCGGCTTCCTCCAGACAACACTGTTACCAGTGTCGCCCTTGCCTGCTGGTTGTCTTCCCGCTGGTTAGGCGACAGGGCTTCTTTCAGCCCATCGGCGCAGTAAGCATGCCAGGCACACATACGAAAACCGCTAGTTGGCTGGACTAGCGGTTTTTCGTTCTCTACAAATCTATCCCTACAGACTCCCTTTCAAGCCAATCGCTTCCGCTGCTGTGCGCATGCCGAGAATTGTTTCATGGATGATGTCGTCTAAATCTGCCCCCAGCATCTGACATCCTTTTTCAATCACTTCCCGATTAACACCAGCAGCAAAGTTCTTCTGTTTATATTTTTTCTTTACAGACTTGACCTCTAAGTCCAAAACACTTTTGGACGGACGCATCAAGCACACCGCATTGATCAGTCCGGTCAGCTCATCAATTGTATACAAAACCTTTTCCATAATGTGGACCGGTTCAACATCAGAGCAGATACCATAGCCATGACTGCAGACCGCATGAATGTATTCCTCGTCAATACCCCGTTCCCGCATAATCTCTGGGCTTTTTTGGCAGTGCTCGTCAGGATACATTTCGTAATCCAAATCATGGAGCAGGCCGATAATCCCCCATTTTTCTACATCCTCGCCGTACTTGGCGGCAAAATAGCGCATCACTGCTTCAACCGCCAGGGCATGCTTTAACAGTGCATCCGATTGATTATACTCGGTCAATAAATCCCAGGCTTGTTCTCGAGTTAATCGCTGAGTCATATCGTTCATTCCTCCCAAACCTATTATTATTAATGCCCGAGAAATGTGAGCTTAACTGCCAAGGTACTTCGATTGTTTCCAGCAAAGTCCTGCTCCCCTAACCAACAAGACTTGTATTTTCTGCGTGCTGCAGCTGGTGCAGATAGCTGTACATTCCGTTTTGATCCGCCAGCAGTTCCTGGTGGGTGCCGGATTCCACTACCCGGCCTTGATCGATTACTAAGATCTGATCAGCCCGTTCCACTGTGGATAAGCGGTGGGCTACTACTATCGTAGTTCTGCCAACCATGAGACGCTCCAAAGCTTTCTGCACTAACTGCTCTGACTCGGAATCTAAAGCTGAGGTAGCTTCATCAAGCAGCAGAATCGGAGCATCTTTGAGAAGAGCCCGGGCAATCGCAATTCTCTGGCGCTGTCCCCCTGATAAAAATGTTCCCCGCTCTCCCACTTTAGTCTGATAGCCCTGCGGCAGAGTGATAATAAAATCATGGATGTATGCAGCCTTGGCACAAGCTTCAATCTGCTTCATTTTGGCATCGGGATTGCCATAGGCAATATTTTCAGCAATTGTTCCAGAGAAGAGGTAGCTTTCCTGGGGTACGAAGGCTGTTAACTGGCGCAGTTCGGCGGTAGTCAGCTCGTAAATTGACCGCCCATTTATTTCAATAGTGCCGCTGGTTGGCGCATAAAAACCCAAAAGCAGTTTTAGAATTGTGCTTTTTCCGCCTCCGCTGGGACCTACCAGTGCATACATTTTTCCCTTGGGTACTGTCAAATTCAAATTACTCAGCACCTGCTTCCCGCCGGAATAATGGAAACTTAGATCAGCGATTTTCACTGCCGCCCCTGCATCGGCAGCAGGTTTCTGGTCTTTATTGCTTAATGGAGCTAGCCGCTTCGGTTCTTCCGGCAGATCCAGAAGTTCAAATACCCGGGCAGCCCCTGCCAATCCAGCCTGGATCTGCACAATCTGGTCGCCCAAATTGCGGAACATAAAGGATACATCATTCTGCATCTGCACCATGAAGACGATATCGCTGAACGAAGCACGGCCGCTGAACACAAAAAAGCCGCCGACAATCATTAAGCCTACAAAGCTGAAAAATCCACCAAAGAAATTCACTGAACCGAGAATCGCATTATAGCGCACCCGCCTGGTAGCTGCTGCCAAAACCCGCCGGTTTTCTTCAGCATAATCCTGACTGATCTTTGTTTCTAAGCCATAAATGCGGGTAGTGTGAGCTCCAGCCAGCAGATCAGCCAGCCGTTCTGTCAGTTTACCGAGGCGTTCCTGCACCTGATCCGATATTTCCCGCACGGTCTTGGCAAAGCGGGAATTAGTTAGGGTAAAGAGCAGACCCCAGCTCAGTGCAAAAGCTGCCAGCTGCGGACTCTTGATCAGCATCACGGCCAAAGCAGCGGTACCGCTGAGCACACTGCGGAAGATCGAGCGGAGATTGAGGCTGTAGAGAGTTTCTAATGTTTTTAGATCATTAGTAACCCGAGATGTCAAATCCCCACTATGGTGCTCCTCCAGATAACTAACAGGAAGCCGCTGGATCTTAGCAAAGGTCAGAGTGCGTAAACTGGCAGTAGTGCGGTTAACCACGTAAGCAAAAAGGTAATAGGCCAAGCTGCCAATTAACGCTGTTGCCCCTAACAAAACTGCTGTCTGAACCAGCATGGACAGGAGTACCGACAAGTCTCCCGCTCCAATCGCTGCAGTCATATCAGCAAAAAAAGCTGCCACCAGATAATTGATGGCAAAAGGCACTAGACTAATCACAGTTAAGCTCAGCAGATAGAGGGGTCTGAGCTCAATTAGTTTAATAACCGGTAATAAACCCCGATTTTTCATTCCCCTTCCTCCTTCATCCAGCCTGCTGCAGCTGAGTTTGATACAAGTGGTAATACACTCCCCGAGCTGCAAATAACTGTTCATGTGTACCAGATTCGACAATCCGACCCTGATCGATGACCAAAATTCGATCCGCATTTTTGATCGTTGATAAGCGGTGGGCAATTACCAGTGTGGTCCTGCCTTCCATCAGCTGTTCCAATGCCTGCTGCACCAAATGTTCCGATTCCACATCTAAAGCTGAGGTTGGTTCATCCAGCAGTAAGAGTTCAGCATCCTTCAGCAGGGCTCGAGCAATGGCAATTCGCTGTTTCTGTCCCCCTGATAACCGACTGCCCCGCTCTCCCACAATTGTGTCATACCCTTGAGGCTGACTGACAATAAAACTGTGGGCGGCTGCAGCCTCAGCAGCAGCTCTGATCTGGGCATCACTAGCACCTAACTGACCACAGCCAATATTGGCTCTTATTGTAGTGGGGTATAAATGCGGGTCCTGGGTAACCAGGGCAATCTGCTGGCGCAGCGCTTTTAAGTCCCACTCTGCCAGTTCACGGCCAAAAACTTTAATTGTGCCTGCTTGAGGTCGATAAAACCCGGCAATCAATTTGAAAATTGTGGATTTGCCTGCGCCGCTGGGACCCACAATCGCAGTGGTTTCACCTTTTTTAACTTTAAACGACAGATCCCTAAAAAGCTCAACATCGTTATAGCCAAAGCTGACCCCAGCAAACTCTAAAGCTGTTTCTGAATCAGCAGGGATGACTGCGCTCCCTCCCTGCTCCTCGGGAACATCCAAAATCTCTTGAATGCGGCCGTAAGCGGCCATCGCTCTATAAAACTGGCCGATATAATGGGGCAGGGCTGTTAATGGGTTGCTGATATGATTCAGCAAGTTAATAAAGGCAAAGAGATAGCCAATCGTGATCCGGCCTTGGACTGCCAGATAGCCGCCATAACCAAAGCACACTATAAAGGGCGTCATTCCGGCCGTATATGAAACAAACTGGATGATGCTCTGGTGTTTTGCCAGTTTCAACCCGTAAGTAAAACTCCGCTTAACCTGATCCCGGAACTTGGTTTCCCGTCCAGTTTCAATTCCAAAGGCTTTTATTTCCTGGCTGCCGGCAATACCATCCTGAACCTGACCGTTGACCTCACCAAGACTGTCCTGCAGGTTTCTGCTGGCTTGGAGGATTGGTTTGGCAGCAAGGCTGACTGCAGCTGCCAGTATCGGTGTGAGAACTATCACTACAGCTGTCAGCTGCCAGTTGATTATAATTAAATAAATCAATGCCAGCAGACCAACCAACGGATTATAATCAGCGGCATCAGTTCATTCACCAAAAATTCCCCTACCAAGGCAGCATCATTTGTTAAGCGGCTGATCAGATCCCCTGAGTGCTGCTTTTCGAGGTAGGAGATCGGCAGCCGGTTGAGTTTTTCCACAACTCGCTGCCGCATTTTCCGCACCGATTTGTTCACCAAACCGTCCTAGGGCTAATCTCCTGATAAAAATAACAGCTGCTGCGGCCAGCGTAATAACGGCAAACAGGATGCCTGCCTCCAACAGCTGAGCAAAGCTGCCTGAGGTAATCGAGTCCACACCAGTCTTGAGTACCGCTGCAACCATGAGGTCGCTTATCGCTTCCAGTAAAATGCAGCTGATGGCAGTAACTAAAAGGATGCGGTGCTGCCGATAATCTGCCAACAGCTGTTTGAACAGCTTCCACGAAGAATTAGTTTGAGACGACTGCATTGTCTGTAACCTCCTTTAGAACAGAGGATATCATCTCTTGCCAGCTGGGTCTACCGTCCAGGAAAAGCTTCCTCCTTAAGACTGAAAAAAAATAAGACTGCCTTGTCGGCAGCCTCGTCTGATCGATTGTAAAACTATAACAGCACAGAAACCTGATCCCGGTCCATGCGGGCAATGCACTCCCTAATTTTATTGCGCAGATAAGGGTCTTCAGTAGCTGCATTGCGAACCTGGCGCAGCAGATCGATGCCGCGGCGAAAGGCAAATACTAAATCGCCTTCATCAATCTGAGCGGTTTCCATCAATGCAGTGAAACTTTCCCCTTGGGACCAGCGATAGGCTAAAACTGCAATGTGATCGTTAAATTCAACCGTTGAATAACCTAAGAACCGTTCTTCCAGTTTAGCTAGTTTGAACAGCAATTTGTAAGCAGGAGTAAAGTTGAGTTTATGTCTAATCTTAGTCTCATTGCGCCGCGGTTCATACCCGATCGAAACAGCCAGCGCATTTAACTCGGAAATGCTGTACTTATGGAACCATCCTTCCATAAACAGTTCGGTAATCAGCAGCTCCTGACCGTGGATTTGGCTGGCAAATTCCCCAGCTGCAGTTAGTTTCCCTCCCTGCAGGTATCCCAGGGACTGGAGCAGTGCCTTTTTATCCTGATACTCCTGATAGTATCTGCTCTGGGGATCAATCTGCTGCTCCCGCTTGATCAGATTTTGGAAGCGGTGCAGTAACTTGCGATAGCGCTTAGCATTCCGCCGGCACTGCAGCTGTTCATCTTTAGGGCAGTCCTGCAGATCGGCATGCTTCAGGGACTTTTTGATCGCAGCAATCTGCTGGCGCAGCCGCCGCTTGGCCCGGGGATGCCGCTCCTTTTTTAAGAGCTTCTCAAACTGCTTCAGCTTCCGCAGCTGCCGCTCGAAAACCACCGGGCAGCCCTCCGCATCAGTATGCTCACAGAACTGATCCAGCTCAGTTCGCATTTCTGCGATTCGCTCCCGCAGAAATTCCCGCTCGTCCAGCGCCTGATATGTAGCAAAGTTCTGCCCTAGGATCCGATAGATCTGCTCATCATCATAGTTTTTAATCAAATTCAAAATAGAGTTATACGTGAGGGCAAATTGGCTCTGAAGCGGCTCAATCTGGGATTCCTTCATGCTGGGCAGATCCTGGGGATCATAATAATTTAGATCGACCAGCATGAAAACAAAGCCTTCTGTATCAATCCCCCGCCGTCCTGCTCTCCCTGCCATCTGAAAGTACTCGCGGTTGGTGATTGCCCGAAACGACTGTCCGTCCCATTTGGTGCTGGAATCAAAGCAGACGCTTCGGCACGGAAAATTTAAACCCACAGCGAATGTTTCAGTACAGTACAGCACTTTAATCAGACGGTGGGTGAACAGCTCTTCCACCACATCTTTTAAAGCTGGCAGCATCCCAGCGTGGTGATAGCCAATCCCCTTCAGGAGCAGGCTGCGCAGGCCCTGCCACCGCTCACTTAAGATTTTCGGATAACGGGCACTGACAGCATCGATCACCGCTTCCGCCTGCCTGCGCTCCTCATTTGTCAGGAAATTATACTCAGCGCCGAGTTCTATCGCGTTCATCTCGGCTTTTTTGCGGCTGAACGTAAAAAACAGACAGGGCAGGTATCCATCTTTGATCTCGGCGATTAAATCCACATGGGTAGTAGCTGGCAGGTCATGACCATCGGCCTGTTTCATCCTGCCCAACGCTTTTTTCACCCGCTTGCGAAACTGATTAACTGGTACAACTCCCATGCTTTTTTCAAAGAAATAATGGCGGAGAGGCACAATCCGTTCAAAATGGGTTACAATCTTGATTTCCTGCTTCTGGGTTTGACTGATCCACTCTGCCAGCTGCTCCACATTGGGAATTGTGGCACTCAACCCTAAAAAGCGCATAGCTGCGGGCATGAAGATCAGACTTTCTTCCCATACACTGCCTCGTTCTGGATCGTCTATATAGTGAATCTCGTCAAAAATAACGTACCGCACATCACTGACCCGTTCTGGAGACTCCTGCAGGAGGTTGCGAAAGATCTCTGTAGTCATGATCAGGACAGGTGCCTCGGGATTTAACACCACATCGCCAGTTAAAATCCCGACAGCATCCTCACCCATGATAGCTTTAAATTCCTTGAACTTTTGATTGCTCAACGCCTTAATTGGTGCAGTGTAGACTACCCGACCATTTTCCTTGTGGATTTTTTCAATCAAATAGTCGGCAATCAGCGTTTTACCGACACCTGTCGGTGCAGCAACCAAAACGGAATAGTTCTGATCAATATATGATAAAGCTTCCTGCTGAAAGGGGTCTAAAACAAAGCCGCGATACATTTCTGTTGCGCCGTTTATACTCAACGAAATCCTCCTTATTATTCCTGGACTAGCGGCTGCTTGAGTTAACAGCTGCTAATGAAACCTCAGCAGCATAAGCACTTGAGGAAACTGTATCGCCCATGCCAACTGTGCTGACCGGATTCGGGATCACATGGGCGGGAACAATCAGCAACCAATGGTCATCCATTTCCATAATGCCTGTATCAAGCATTTCATCGGTAACCGGCAGTCCTAAACTCTTCGCCTCGCTGACAAACGCCTTCAGCTGCTCCATTCCGATGTCACTTAATGGATAATCAGCCATCTGGGCTACATCCTCCAGGGGTACAGCTCCTCCCTGCTTAGCCTTAACTCCATTTACTGCTGAAGCAAATAGACACGCCTGCCGCACTAAGGCTGGATCAACATCATAAGGTTTCATCAGTACAACTACATAATAACCAAGGTTGTGGAGTTGAATACGGGGAACCTTTAATTCCCGAGCGGCTGCTAGACCACCTTGATATAAACTATAAGCTCTTTCATTCTCTGTTATTTCCTCAGCTAGCTCGGAATATCCGAGTCCTTCTAAGAGCCTGCGGATTTCATTCTCGTTAATGCCGAAACTGGTAAATAACGGTGCTAAGTTTTTGAGTAAAATAACTTCTTTTTCTCCGTCCGGCATCGGCACATATTCCAAATGCAGTTTTAAATCAGGGTTAGCAGATTTTAAGCGCTTTAGGTCATCAGTACTCAGCTTAATGTACTCTTCTAGGGTCTCTGCCCGGCCTTCAATTCTGCCGTGGTGATAGCCAGCCATAAAGGCCACATCAATATTCTGCCCCATTTCCGCTAAATGCGGCGCAATTTCCGGATCAAATCCCATAGCAGCTTTTGGATTTCTGGTACCTAAAATAACTCGGTTCGCTCTAGGTGAAACAATCTCTTCATCACCAAATTTAAACTTCATGCCTTTTGGATACTCGAATATATAATTCAGTTTTGTCCACTGATCATTAACTGCATCGCGGATTGGGATCCACGTAATGCCATCGTTAACCTTTGGATACAGCACATTTTCGTCAAAAATTGCTGCCTGCTTTGGTGACAATACCGGACAGTAAACGCAGCTGGTTGCACCAAGGGCTGCCATTTGGTTGGCAATAATCCCTGCCTGTCCACCCATTGCTTCTTCGCGCTCCAGGAAAACCTCACTGAACCAGTCTCCCAGCTTGCTGTCCATGACACCATAGTGGGATTTGCCTACTCTAATACATTCCTTGAGTAGAGCCATAAACTCCACATTTGTAGCAACAGGATAAATCTCTGTTGGCTCCGCAGGAGGGTTATCGAGTACCTGTGGTTCCCGCTCGATAACACTTTCGATCATTTCTGCGTTCAGCTTGATCACTACATCTACATTTGCGTTAAACCCGGCTAATACCCGGCAGTTGAGTTTTGTTGTGAGTGCTTGCTTAAGCAAATCTTTCCACATTAATTGTCATCCTCCTATCCAACGAATATACCTTTAATATTAACGTTTATGCCGCAATCTCCTGCTTAGGTAGCTATTATTTGCAGTTGTTTTTCGTTGGTAAACTTTAAAGCCTGCACAGCTTGACAAAATCAGCAGTAAACGGGAAATTCACTTATTGCTCTCACTAATTCGATGCACATGTTTATTCCCTATTTTTATATGTGAGCGAGTTTTTCTGCTATCTCACTAACTGTCTTACCGTTTGTATTTATCTTGATCGTATTTAACTGATGATACAGAGGGATTCGGGCAATACTTCTGTCGATCACATCCGGCTTTCTTTTACCGGCTGCAATATCTTTTCTAAGACGCTCACGCAGTTCTTCTTCATCACAGATTAAAGAAATCGTCTTAATTTCACAATTCGTCGTATCAAGGTTGTTGAGGATTGTATCAATAATTGACTGTTCGTGCATTACCCAGCAAAAAATGATGTTATCGTAGGCAGTGCAGCGGATGAACTGATTCAGCAGAAAACAAATATTTTCCATCACCATATTTTTGGTTTCTTCGGTTACCTGAAACGGGTGCGCATCCCAACACCAGTCACCGTCAAGAAAGACACTGTTATTAAGTTTGAATTTAAGCTCTTGGCATACCGCCGTTTTTCCGACACCCATTGTGCCGCCAATTAAATACAATTTTTTCATTTATTAGCACCTGCAATTAATCTATCTTTCAATTTCAGAATAAAGGGATCCACCAGTATATGACACCGTCTAAAAAACCTTCGTAAATTACAGTTAGAATTCCTGCCAAACGATTTACTAGGTGTCACTTCATCTACCAGCATTACTGCAATATAACGTAGAATCAGTGCTATAATTGACCTGACCCGAAGATGTCAAATGGGTAGCGTTAAGTGTTGTAAAACACCGGGGAAAGGTGTATACTTATCAATATAGTAATAAATATAAAGGAGGTGCCTTTCTTGAGCACACTGCAAGAAAGAGTACAAAAAGTGCTGGACTTAATCCGTCCCCAAATTCAAGGCGACGGTGGAGATGTAGAGTTAGTTGGCATTGATGAGGACAACGTGGTTACTGTTCGCTTGACTGGTGCCTGCGTAGGCTGCCCAATGTCCCAATTAACTTTAAAAGCAGGTATTGAACGCATTATCAAACAGCAGATACCTGAAATCACTGCTGTTGAGGCTGCAAATTAGTAAATTAGGGTAGGCTTATTTATGCCTACCCCTATTTATTTCGATGGAGGAATGAGGATGGATCGGTTATTTGCCCAAGCAGCTAAGCTAGGATTAGATTCTGTTGCTGTTACCCATCCAGGTCAATTTACAGAATTCCTGCCTAAGCTGGAAGCACTAAAAGCAAAAAAGCTCTATCCTGACTTTGTCGAGCAGGATCTGAATATTCGGATCAATCCCAAGGCTGTTCTGCCCAGTGCTAAAGCGATTATCAGCGCTGCGGTTGCCTACAAAACCGAAACCCCCAAGCTGGAACCCAAATCCGGTCTGATATCCCGTTATGCCTGGGGTAAGGATTATCACCTTGTCCTTACCGAACGGCTGGAGGCTTTGGCTCAGTGGATACAGGCAAACTTTGGCGCAACAGAGTATGCAGTTTGTGTTGACACTAAACCAACTATCGATCGGGCAATCTTCTTACGGGCTGGTCACGGCTGGTTGGGAAAAAACTGCTGTGTTTATCTTCCCAAACGGGGTTCGTGGATCTTTTTAGGCAGCATCCTCGTGGATGTAGAGCTGCCTGCCACCAATCCCCAACCTGCCCCATCAACATCACCATGCGAAAACTGCGATTTGTGCATTAAGGCCTGTCCGACCGGAGCCTTATTTGCCCCATACCAGATAAATCCTTACATCTGCATTTCCTATTTAACCCAGATGAAAGGCATGATCCCCCTTGAACTCCGGGAAAAAATCGGTGTCAAACTGTGGGGCTGTGATAACTGCCAGCAGGTCTGTCCGGAAAATCAGCGGGCTCTGCTCTGTTCCCATGAGGAATTTGCACCATTAGAAGGACCCAGCATCCCAGTGATCCCACTGTTAAATATCACCAATCGGGAGTTTAAGCACCGCTTTGGCCAAACACCAATGGGATGGCGCGGCAGAGGCGTAATCCAGCGCAATGCTGCCATTGTCTGCGGAAACCTAAAACTAACAGAAGCAGCTTCCGAGCTTAAGATCGCTTTGGAGGACCCGAAACCTGTTGTGCGGGGTACAGCAGCCTGGGCATTAGGAAAAATTGGCACACAAAAAGCCAGGCAGATCCTGGCTGATCATAAACTCAAAGAAACAGACCCGATAGTAGCGGCAGAAATTGAACAGGCCCTCAACCATTAGTGAACGTTTTTCAGGCGCGCTGGAAAACCATGCTTGTTCAGAATTCGAACTGCTTTTTCCGCTGAACCGGTTTGGGCAAAACCGAGCCTTAACGTGCCGCCTTCCCCTTCCCGCACTCTAAGAATCTCAATGTCATCAATATTAACATTCTGTCCGCCCAAAACAGCCGCTACCTCGCCAATCATTCCCGGGCGATCAGGAATAGTAACGATAATCTCATCCAAGAACGGCCAATAACCTTTCATTTTGGCTGGAATCTGATCCCGCACAGTTTTGGCCTCATATAACTGCTGTTCAAACTCGTGCTCTGAATCTGAAACTAGTGCTCGCTTCATTGCGGTGAGACTGGCAGTGAAGCGATCAATCATTTCAATAACCTGCTCTTTATTGCTAAAACAGATATCTTTCCACAGTCCAGGATTCCCCGAGGCAATTCTGGTTGTATCCTTGAACCCCCCTGCAGCTAAAGCCAGAGTCATGGGATGCTCCTCAGCCAGCTCAGCCGCTGTCTGGACAAGAGCTGCTGCAGCGATATGCGGCAGATGGCTGATCGCCGCTGTAATCTTGTCATGGGTTTCCGGATCAAGCACCAGAGATTTAGCGCCCACTCCTTCCACCAAAGTCCGCACCCGCTCCAGCGCCTGGAGATTGGTCCGTTTAGTTGGCGTGAGTAGGTAAATCGCATTTTCAAACAGATATGGGTCAGCGCCTCCCACACCAGCGGTTTCCGCTCCCGCCATGGGATGTCCGCCGACAAAAGCATTGTTCGACAGCAGCTTCTCTGCTTGTGCCACAAACTCGCCTTTGGTGCTGCCCACATCAGTCACAACTGCTTGAGGCGGTAAATACCCCCGGATACTTTCAAGAATCTTTAGGTTGGAGAAAATCGGAGCTGCTAAGACCACTAAGTCTGCATCCCGCACCGGCGTATAATCCAGCGAGTATGTACAAACTGCTCCCAATTCTTTAGCTAATGCTAAGCTGTGCTCGTCAATATCGATGCCTACAACCTGGTTGGCCAGCTTGTGCTTACGCACAGCCATCCCTAATGAGCCGCCAATTAATCCAACGCCAATAATCACTATTTGATCAAATATTACAGCCACAGGGTGTTCCTCCTAATCCACACATCCATTAAACTATAATATTTGACTAAACCGGTGCAATCCCTGCAAGTCACCGCCGCGGCAATCCCGCCGATTTTAAGCATTTATCCATATTCTTCAACTGAGCCCAAGTCCCTGTTTAATTGCTGCCCGGGCCAGCTGATCACAGCGGTTGTTCCAGTGATTATCGCTGTGGCCTTTTACTTTAATCCAGTTAATTTCATGCTTTTCAGCAAGAGCCAACAGCTCCTCCCATAAATCCCGATTGCTCACCGGCTGATTTTTAGCGTTTTTCCAGCCCCGCTTCAGCCACCCAGAAAACCAATCCTGTAAAAAAGCATTGACAAGATAAGCACTGTCAGAATATAAATTAACTTTGCTGCCGGTTTTCAGCCGCTTTAAGGCTTCAATCGCGGCTGTCAGCTCCATTCTCTGGTTGGTTGTATTCGGCACATACCCACTATACTCCTCAATCACTTCGCGAATCCTATCCTGGTAGATAATAACAACACCCCAACCGCCCGGTCCCGGGTTGTTGGTGCAGGCACCATCAGTATACACTTCAATCCTTTGCTCTGCCATTTTAACCACTCCCTATCAGTTAATGTCGATTTTCTTGGCATTTTAACTGGAATATGATAGATTTAAAATATAACCATTATTATATTGCAGGAGGTGAAACCATGGAAGAAAAACTGGAAATCCTGGATGCTGAATCCCGCCATCTAGGCAAAACCTGTGCTAAATGTGAACAAAAACTGGAAATCAATGACGAAATAGTTGAGTGTCCCCGCTGTCATGTAGTCCATCACGCAGACTGCTGGAAGCGAAACGGCGGCTGCGGACGCCTAGGTTGTCCACAAGTCGCTAAAGCGGTCGTTGGTGAAAGACCTGTCGGCGATGGTCCACCTCCACCTATACCACGCCATAAAATTTTAATCGGGGTGGGCATAGCCCTTGCAATTATCCTGGCTGCTGTTTTCTGGCCGAAACCGCCGGATCCAGCTGCTGGACGCACTAAAATTCACGTCTTATTTACTGCCTCGTTTGACGAACAAAATGAGCTTAGCCGCATTATCAATGACTTTAATGCTAACAGCGAAGATATTTATATTGTCCTGGAAACAACCACCCGGAGTATGATTGAAAATCAGTTGATGGTGCGCATGGCAGCTGGCGATGCCCCAGATATCTTTGCGCTCCCCTATGATCGTTTTGAAATAATGCTGGATAATATTGGAGCAATGTATCCCATTGGCAAAGGACCCAATCCCGCCTATGGTGTGCAGCATCCATCCCAGCTGAGTGTGATCAGTATCTTTGTTTATACTAAACACCCGGAAGAAGCCCAAACTGTACTGCGCTATCTTCTGCAGGAAATGCCGCGCATCGATCTCACCGAACTGAAACAGCAGGCCCATATTCTCAATCCGAATCATATGATAGATATAGACACTTTTTTAAGCCTAACCGAATAGATAAAGGGGTATCTTTATGAACATTGCTATGTTTACCGACAGTTATACTCCCTATATCAGCGGTGTGGTACGCTCTATTCAGCGTTTCAGCCGCGGTTTGACTGCTCTAGGGCATAATGTTTATATCTTTGCACCTCAGTATCCTTATCAGGATTTAACAGATGACGACGAGCAGGATGCAGCTAAAGTTTTTCGGTTTCATTCTTTTCCTGCTCCAACTTGTCCTTCCTACGCTCTGCCAATTCCCATATCACTAAAGGCAGACCGGTTGATCCGCACCCTTGGAATCGATCTTATTCATACCCATTCCCCATTTATAACCGGACAGTGGGGAGCAATCTTAGCGCGTAGGCACAGCATTCCGCTCGTCTTCACTCATCATACACGCTATCAGGAATACAGCCACTATGTACCCGGTCCAAAAAGATTGACTCAGCAAATGATTACCAGCTATCTTAAACGTTATTTCCGCCACTGTGATCATCTCATTACTCCAACAGAATCGATTAAGCAGTATCTGCTGGAACTGTATCAAATTCACAAACCTATTACCATCGTACCAACTGGAATCGATCTTGCCAAATATGAAGGGGCTGACCCTGAATGGCTGTTCAATAATTATCAGATCCCGAAACACAAGCAGATCATGCTATATGTCGGCCGTTTATCACAGGAAAAAAATCCTCGATTAATCTTAGAAGCATTTCTGCAGCTCAATCAATTGATCCCAGAACTGCACTTGGTGTTTGTAGGAGATGGACCAGAAAAGAAAAGTCTTATTAAAACAGCTGCAGCTCACGGTTTAGCCCAAAAGGTGACCTTTACCGGAGCGCTAAATGCTGCTGAGGTGATCCACTGCTACAGCGGTGCTGATTTGTTTGTGTTCAGTTCAACTACTGAAACCCAAGGTTTGGTGTTAATCGAAGCTATGGCCGGAGGGGTGCCGGTTGTAGCAGTAAAAGCCACCGGTTCAATTGAAAGTGTAATCCATGGTTACAACGGCTTTTTAACAGACAATTCAGCTGCCGACCTCGCTGCCAAAGCGCAGTTAATTTTAACCAACCATATATTGCAAAAACAGATGCAGAGCAACGCCCTTAAAACTGCGCAGCAGTACAGCATCGAAAACACCTCACGGCAGTTGGTTGAAGTATATCATCAAACCCTGACCCAAGCAAAGGTCGGTTAACACTTTATCAGTTCCCTTCATAAGCTGAATTAAAGAGCCTTACCATGGAGTGAACTGCAGTGTCCAAACCCAGACCCAAAAATCCCCATCAGGTTTATGATTACCAATACGATATTTATGGCTATAACTATGACTTCGATAATTATCCAATTGATAAAACAGATCAACCTAAACGAGCACCAAAGAAAAAAACCATCAGAAGCAAAGAAGAGCCGGGGTAACCCAGCTCTTTTTTATTTTAAAACTGTACCTGCGGCACTTCTTCAGCTCCCGGACGAGCTTCAAAGAACGGCCGTGTTTCTTTACCAAACAGATTAGCGATAATTACAGTCGGAAACTGTTTAATCTTCACATTCCACGCTTCTACAGATTGATTATAGCGGCGCCTTCCCTGGACAATTTTATTCTCAGTAGTTGTTAATTCATCCATTAAATATGTGAAATGGGAATCCGCCTTTAACTGCGGATATTGCTCAATAATCACCAATAAGCGGCTTAAAGCTGATTCTAACTGTCGGTTGGCTTCGAGAGCTTCCGCAGCAGAACCGGCGGCAATCAAACGGGAACGGGCATTAGCTATTTCTGAAAACACTCCCTCTTCATGGCTGGCATACCCTTTAACGGTAGCAACCAGATTAGGAATCAAGTCAGCTCGATTCTGCAGCAAATTCTCAACCTCTGCCCAGCTAGAATCTACCGCTGTTTCCATACTGACCAGCGAGTTATAGCTGCTAGCTATTCCCATCCCTAAGGCTAATAAAACAATTAATACAATTCCTAAAACCAAATAACCCTTTTTCATCAACAACCCTCCAAAATCTAAAATTTACGGCTGGCACCTCCGCCACCACTGCGGCCTCCACTAAAACCACCAAATCCACCGCTCCGGCCTCCCCCTGAACGGGGTATTCGAGTCGGATAAATTACTGTGCGGGAATGTCTTCTACCTCCAGCTCCGGGACCACCGCCTGTACCTGGAGTATTCGGCGGCTGTTTCCGGGCCGCTGCTGAGATAATCACCGCGATCACAACAAAAATTATAAAGGCCTTCAAGTCGCCCAATCCTTCGGAGCCCTTGTTCACATCTAATTCAAATGATGAGCCGCTTAGATAGGCTTGAAATGCCTTTGCCGCTTCAACCAGCCCGGTGTTGTAATCATTCCGCTTTAAATGAGGAATCACATACTGGTCGAGAATAGCCCCGACTCTGCCTGCAGACAGAACTGTTTCAATTCCATAGCCGGTCTCAACCCGCAAATCCCGGGATTCAGTAACCAATAAAATTAAAATTCCACTGTCTTCCGGTCCCCCAATTCCCCACTCCGCAAACAAGTCAACCGCATAATTTTCTATAATCTGATCACCGAGATCAGTAATTGTTACAACCGCCAATTCAATGCCTTGGTTTTCCGCCAAAGATTCAGCAATGGCTGTAATCTCGGCCCTGCTGCTGCTGGTGAGCACACCGGCAAAGTCATTTACATACCCTACAGGCTTGGGGAAGGCAGCTGTAACCCCCGGTGCTGCTGTCAAAATCAAGATAAAGATAATCAAAAACCGAGTATCCCTGCTGATCACTATCACCTCTCTCGCCTATATTACTTTTTTATTATACTATGAACGCGGTATAACCGCTACGACAAATTTTTTACTGGCAGTTGATGATAAAGCTCTGTATCTAGCTGCCACTGAAATTGATCAGCAGTCAGTTCCTGCAGCATCCGATAAATCTGATCCACTCGTTCTGGGAGCATATCAACAATAAAGGTAACTTCTGCTAAATATTCAGTATCGTGAATAATCACACCGCTGTTAACTAATTCGTTCTGTACCTTACCCATCTGTGTGTAGTCCACTGTCACTTTGACCCGCTGATGGGGTACACAGCGCACAACCTCCGCTGCTCTTAAGGCTTGGGCTGCCGCGCTGCCGTAAGCCCGGATCAGACCGCCGCGGCCAAGCAGTGTACCGCCAAAATAGCGGGTGGTTACCACCACTACGTTCACTAAATCTAAGGCTTTAATCGCTTCCAAGGTAGGCAGTCCCGAAGAACCGCTGGGTTCACCATCATCGGAGCACTTCTGCTGCTCTGCTTGGGTGCCGACGACATAGGCATAGACATTATGGGTAGCGTCCCAATGTTTTTTGCTGATTTCAGCAATAAACTCCTCAGCTTCCTCTACCGAGCTCACAGGTTTGGCTCGTCCAATAAACTTGGATTTCCGTTCGATTAATACTATTTCACTAGCTTTAGCCACAGTTAAGTATTCACTTAACAAACTACTTCACCTCATTTATTCTTGTCTCTCAATATTCTCCTTTGGCTTGACGAAATCCTATAAATATCTGATATAATCAATGTGCCGACAAAATCGGCTGGGAAGGAGGCAGGCGCAAGCCTCGATTTATGGATATTATTCACCAAATTGCTCAAGAACTGAAGCTTAGTACCAGACAAGTGGAGCAAACAGTAAAGTTATTAGACGAAGGAAACACTATTCCCTTTATTGCCCGCTACCGCAAAGAAGCCACGGGCGAACTGGATGAAGTGGTTATTCGTACTTTAGCTGACCGCTTACAGTACCTGCGCAATCTGGAAACGCGGAAAAGTGAAATCATTAATCTCATCGCGGAGCAGGACAAACTCACAGACGAGATCAAACAGCAGATTCAAAAGGCGGCAACCCTTCAGGCCCTTGAAGATATTTACCGTCCGTTCAGGCCGAAGCGCCGCACTAGGGCTTCCATCGCCAAGGAAAAGGGGCTGGAACCGCTGGCAGACCTAATTTTCCAGCAGTCCGGCACACCGCTGCAGCAGTTAGCTGAGGCGTTTCTCAATCAGGAAGTAGACTCAATCGATGCCGCACTCCAGGGCGCATCTGATATCCTGGCCGAACGGTTTGCTGACGATCCGAGCCTGCGCCAGGTAGCCCGCCATTTTACCTGGAACTATGGAATCATTACCTGCGAAGCGGCAAACAAGGAACCTACCGAGCAGGATTTGGAATTCAAAATGTACTTTGATTATCAGGAGCCAGTCCGAAAAATTCCGCCCCACCGGGTGCTGGCAATCAATCGCGGAGAACGGCTGAAGGCACTAAAAGTTAAGCTTTCTGTTGATCCGCAGCCGATTTTCAACAGCTTAGCCAAAAAGCTGATTACCTCCGAGCGTGATCCCAGTTCACAGTGGCTGCACGCTGTAATTGAAGACAGCTATCAGCGCCTTTTAGCCCCTAGTATAGAGCGGGAAATTCGCAATCAGCTGACTGAAACTGCAGAAGAACACAGCATTGCAGTTTTTGCCAAAAACCTGCGGCAGCTTTTGATGCAGGCTCCGGTGCGCGGCAGAAACTTATTGGGCATTGACCCTGCGTACCGTACTGGCTGTAAAGTTGCTGCGCTCAACAGCTATGGCGACCTATTAGCAACTGCTACAATTTATCCCCACGAGCCCCACAACCAGTGGGAGCAGTCGCTGAAGGTTCTTGCAGATCTGGTTACAGAACATAATATTGATTTGATTACCATTGGCAACGGCACTGCCAGCCGTGAAACTGAAAAGCTGGTGGCGGAACTGATTAAAAGCCTGGATACCAAACTGGAATATTTAGTTGTCAACGAGGCTGGTGCGTCAGTTTATTCCGCATCAGAATTGGCCAGGCAGGAGTTTCCCGAACTTGATGTTTCAATGCGGGGCGCAGTTTCCATCGCTCGGCGGGTGATTGATCCGCTGGCGGAATTGGTCAAAATCGATCCCAAGTCCATCGGAGTTGGTCTTTACCAGCACGATGTCAACCAAAAATCTTTGGAAAAAGCTCTCGGAGAGGTTGTGGAGAGCTGTGTCAACTATGTAGGAGTAGAGCTGAACAGCGCTTCCCCAGCTTTACTGAGACATGTTTCCGGTTTGACAGCTCCGGTTGCAGAAAGAATTGCTGCTTACCGCAGTGAAATAGGCGGCTTTACCAGCCGCAGTCAGCTCAAGGAAATTAAAGGCTTAGGGGCAAAAACATTTGAGCAGTGCGCTGGATTTCTGCGGATTGCCCAGGGAACAGACCCCCTGGACAACACTGCGGTCCATCCCGAGTCATATCCTTTAGCCCGCCAAATACTGAAGTTGATTGGGTATGAAACCAAAGATTTAAATACCTCGCTCCCAGAAATCAGAGCCAAGCTGAAAGATTTAGATCCAAAAGCAATTGCCGCTTCACTCAACGCTGGCGAACCCACCGTCCGGGATATCCTGGACGCTTTGGCTCAGCCAGGCCGGGATCCCCGGGATGAACTGCCGCCCCCATTCTTTAGAGGGGATGTGCTGGAAATTTCCGATCTGCGCCCGGGAATGATCTTAAAGGGAACTGTTCAGAATGTGGTAGATTTCGGCGCTTTTATCGACATTGGAGTGCAGAAAGCGGGATTGGTCCACATCTCAGAAATCAGCGAGGAGTATATTCATCATCCCACTGATGTCCTGCAGGTAGGCGATATTGTTACAGTGCAGGTACTGGCAGTGGACGAAATACAGGGCAGAATCAGCTTAACTATGAAAATGAAGCACCCGTAAAATCACGGGTGCTTCATTTTTAAGTACGCTGTTGCGAGCGAATCTGCTCAAATCCGTTGGGATAGCGCTTGCGCAGTTTTTTAATATTTTTTTCAGCAATTTGATCTAGGGAGAGGCCTACCGCATCTGCCAGATTTGCCAAATACCAGAGCACATCTCCCAATTCTTCCTCTACTTTCTTCGGATCAAGCTTGTGACCGTGAAAGACCACTTTTTTAAGGTAATCACAAACTTCTCCAGCTTCACCAGCTAGTCCCATCCCTAAATTAGCGAATAAATACGGCCTTTCGATGGCGGTGTTCAACGTGCGTTTTGCTTCCGCTTGATATTCATCAAACTGATTCACAATTCCTCACCCCTAATCGGCAATTCCGGCAAAAGCTTCCGGCATCCGAAAAATAGTAATGCGATCGATCGGCCAATAAGACCAGATTGCTCTGCCGATAATATTCTCCCGCGGTACAAATCCAACGCGGGGATCGCGGCTGTCTAAACTATTGTTGCGGTTATCACCTAAGACAAAATAATGACCCTCAGGTACGATATGAGGGCTGAAACCTTTGATTGTAGTTTCGGCAATATAGTCTTCCTCAATCACAACACCGTTTACATAGACCTTTCCACCGACAATTGCAACCGCATCACCCGGTACCGCGATAATCCGTTTGATAAACTCTTCTTTTGGATTCGCTGGGTATTTAAAAACTACAATATCGCCGTGGCGGGGTTCCCGAAACCGATAAGTCAGCTTATCTACTAACAAACGCTGCCTATCCTCGAGAGTAGGCATCATTGAAGTACCTTCCACAACAAAAGACTGGGCAATAAATACAATAATAAAAGCAGTAAGGACAGCTGCTCCCACAATAGTTTCAATCCACTCCCGCAGCGGAGACTTAGTTCTTTCTACCTGCATTATCTTCACCTCTTATTGAGAAATTCCACATTAATTAAATAAATTCCTGCTAACCCCTGGTAAAGCTAGCAGGAACAAGCTGGAATTGCTAAAAATCCAATAAACAGCTGCTGCAGATCTGCTTATACTGCTGTACTTTTTCCTGGAATGCTTGCTGATCACCATCCTGCAGTGCTTTATCAATCTCGGCTTTCAGGATCACACCTGAGAGCAGCAGTTCTACCTGCTCCCGAATCAGCTGGGAGATCTCGTCATCGGTTTCCCGCTTGACAGCAAATTCCTCAGCCGCTTTCCTATACCAAGCTGGAACCGCACCAGCAAATCTAAACTCCACATAGAGAATGCCGTTAAAGCGGCGCAGTACCTCAACCGCCTGCACTGGATCATGAACCCACAGCGCCCTGCTTTTCCGTTTTTGCTTGACCAGACGTCCATTTATCAAGGAGACTTCATCACGCTCAACTGCTCCCAATTCCAACTCAAAAGACGGTCCCTCCGCTCCAGCCTGCGCGATCATCATCGTGTCTGGTAAATATGCCCTGGTGGTAACAAAATGAATTCTTTTTAACAGTTCCTTGTTCTCCAGCAGATACTCCAATAAATACATACTCATGCGGTGTTTGAGCGGGGTTTTGCTAAACCTGCGAATTACATCAACAACAACCACCAACCATCACCCCTACTCTGAAAGCAGATTGATATTATAAATATATGGCTAACGGCACCGCTAGATGCCTGTTAGATCCCAATAATCAATCCATCATATGCGAGTGAAACAGCTTGTGGTAGTTCCCCACTTAACTGATTGTGATCTACTAAATGGGAAAGATGGGTAAAGTAAGCTCTTTCCGGTTTCAGCTTAGCGATCAGCTCCAGGGCAGCATCAACATGGAGATGCGTTGGGTGGGGTTCATAACGAACCACCCCTAAAATCAGGACTTTCAAATCAGATAAAAGCTCCATCGATGACTCGGGTATGCGGCTGCAGTCGGTAATATAAGCTAGATCGCCGATGCGGTAGCCATAAATTGGCAGCTTGCCGTGGAAAACTGGAATTGGAACCACTTCTAAATCCTTAATTATAAAAGGACCTTCGACAACTCTCGGTTCAACTTGAGGTTTGCCCCCACCAACTTGAGTTTTCCGGAACACATAGCTGAAAACCTGCAGCATTTCCTCAATCGTTTCCCGATTGCCATAAAAGGGTATTGGTTTCCCCGAACGCTGGCTGAAGATCCTTAAATCATCGAAACCAAAGACATGATCCGCATGGCAGTGAGTGTACAGCACTGCGTCAACTGCTCTAAGCCCGGTCCGCAGGGCCTGCTGCCGAAACTCGGTCGCAGTATCGATCAATACAGACAAGCCATTTGTTTCAACCAAAAGCGAAGAACGGGTGCGCTGATTGCGCGGATCCCGACTTTGACAAACAGCACAATCACATCCAATCACCGGAACACCATGGGATGTACCCGTACCTAAAAACGTTATCTTCACTTCCATCCTCCTGGCAGAATTAACCACTTGACGCAAACAAGTGTTCTGTATTAAAATTAATGCACGATCATATGTTCGTAAGGGGTGGTTTAAATGATCGTATACTGTCAGATCAACCAGACAGACATGGCAGCGGAAATCCGGGAACAGCTGCTGCAGTTCTGCCGCAGCTGGACTGAACAAATCGAAGTTGAAGCACCTTCTGCCTGGTACTGCCGTCTTCCCGAACACTTTGCGCCGGCTGAATTCGGTACTCAATTTTTAACTCAACTGAAACAGCATCAGCTATCTGGTGTATGGGGTGCTGGTGCCAGTAAGATCATTGCTAAACTTGCAGCTCAGATCCGGAAAAACACTTATATTTCAGCCGCGGACAGCAGGGCGTTCTTGGCCGATCTGCCCCTCAAATGGCTGCAGCTGCCCCAAGCTCCGCAGCTTAACAAACTGGGAATCACCACCTTCGGTGACTTGGCCAAAGTGCCTTTAAACGCGCTCAAGCTCCAGTTTGGCAGCGAAGCAGATGAGCTTGCTAAAATTGCCCGCGGTCAAGATCCCAAACCCTTTACTCCTGAAAAGCTAATCCAAATTCACTGGCAGGTAAATTTCTTAACCGACCCAGAAATCGCAGTTCCAGTTGGCCGACCGCAGCTGGATTTATTTCTGCAGCAGGGCACAGCCGCTGTCGAGCAGCAGCTCCGCTCAGCGCGGCTGCTTGCAGCTAAACTCCGCCTCGACTGGCGCCGGGGCAGGGCGGATTTTACCGCAATCCGCAAGTTTGATCCGCCAACCGCGGATCAGGCTATTTTTTACCGCTCGCTGCTGACAGTCCTGCCAAGTGAACCGATTGACCAAATGGAGATTACCGGATTGGATTTTTCCCAGCACCTACCTAAACAGTTAGACATCTTTGGGCAAAATCCTACTAATCGCAAAATTGATTCTTTAAAATCGCAGCTGAGTGGTGTTCTGGTGCAGCTGAAAGTATCCCGCCGTGAACAAATCTTAGCCATGTGGGAGCAGTCCTATCTCTAAAATTATCAACAGCGAAATAACTGTCGAAACAACTGATCACCTGCCCCAGCGCTTCATCCACCACCGCCCCTACAAAATTGACTTGATAGCAGAATATTGGCGGGAATCTGGGCAGTGGTGGCTGGGGGAACCGGAACTTCATATTTATCAGGTGATTGCTGAAGCGACATTATTTGAGCTGCACCACTGTCCGCTGAAATCCCGCTGGATTCTCTATAAAATTTATGATTGATGCAGCAGGTGGTTGAAATGTTTGTTCATTTGCATGTGCACTCTTATTATTCGTTTCTCAACAGCCCCACTTCCGTTACTGCTTACCTAGCGCGGGCGGCTGAATTAGAAATGCCGGCAGTAGCTTTAACTGACCACAACTGCCTCAGCGGTGCGGTCGAGTTTCATAAAAAAGCTCTTGAACTTGGGATAAAGCCAATTCAAGGAGTTGAAATCACAATTGAAGGCGGGTACCATCTAACTTTATTAGCCAAAAACAATCTTGGCTATCGGAATATCTGCCGGCTGTTAACTGCCGGGTTTCAAATTGACCGCAGGCAGCCGGTTGTTACTTGGGAGCAGCTGCAGGCTTACCACCAAGGTCTGCTGGTTCTGACCGGATGCCGCCGCTCTGCTCTGTGGCAGGCACTGCTCCGGGGAAAATACCAAGGGGCGTTAGAGTATGTCAACAAGCTGATTCGCATCTTTGGCCGGGACAATATTTACTTAGAGATGATCAATAATTATCTCCCTAAAACCAAGTCAATTTTAGCGGCAATTGCAGAACTGAGTGATTATACCAAAGTTCCAATTGCCGCCACTAACGATGTGCATTATCTTGATAAACACGATTTTCCCCTGTACGACTTAATGGTCTGCACCCGGACTTTAACTCAGTTAAGGGATATTCATCCTGAGCGTCCGTTAAATGCGGAAAACTATTTTGCCTCACCTCAAGAAATGGAGGAGAGGTTCCGCCAGTATCCCCAGGCAATCGCCAATACCAGGGAAATTGCTGAACGCTGCCAGATCTCACTAACCCTTAACCGCAATCTTTTTCCGAAATTTCCGCTGCCGCCGGGGTTCAGCTCTGCCAAACAGCTGCTCCGTCACTTAGTCTGGCAGGGAGCCAACAGCAGGTACGATAAAATTACACCAAAAATCAAACAGCGTTTAAATCATGAGCTGAATATTATCGATCAGTTAGATGTTAACGACTACTTTTTAGTGGTCTGGGATATTGTCACGTTCGCCCGCAAACAAAATATTCGCTATGCCGGGCGGGGATCTGCCGCTGACTCAGCGGTTGCATACTGCCTGGGCATTACTAATGTCGACTCGATTGCCCGCAATCTTCTATTCGAGCGGTTTTTAAGCCTGGAGCAGGCCCGCAAACCTGATATCGATGTGGATTTTGATGCTGCGAAAAGAGATCAGGTCGCCGCTTATGTTTATCAGAAATACGGCAAAGAGCACACCGCATCGGTCTGCACTTTCATGACCTATCATGCCCGCTCTGCGCTGCGGGATTTAGGCAAGGCTTTTGGGTTTAGTGAAGCAAAAATCAAGGAGCTGACCCGCAATATCCCTTCGTACGTTCCGGCTGATGGGATCCGCAGAGTTTTAAAAACTCTGCCGGAATTAAAGCGGCATCCCCTAAAGCAGGAAGAATACCGCACACTGCTGGATCTCTGCGAACAGCTGACAGGCGTTCCCCGCCATATTGGAACCCATTTGGGAGGAATGGTCGTGAGCGGTCCGCCTTTAACCGCGGTCACACCACTCCAGCCTTCTGCCAAAGGAGTGCTGATCACCCAATTTGACAAAGATATGATTGAAGACCTGGGTTTGATCAAACTTGATCTGCTTTCCCTGCGCACATTATCTGCGGTCCATGATGTTGACACAGCATTAAAAGAGGAGCAGAATTTCAGCTATGATCAAATTCCTTTAGATGATGCAGCCACTTATCAGCTGCTGAACAGCGGTGATACTGTTGGCGTATTTCAACTAGAAAGCCCGGCACAGCGCAGCCTGCAGTCACGACTGCTGTCCGATAATATCGAGGATATCGTGGCCAGTGTGGCCCTGATTCGTCCCGGACCAATTAAAGGCAATATGGTTGAACCGTTCATTACCCGCCGCCATGGTTTAGAAAAGCCCAGTTATATTCATCCTAAGCTGGAACCAATTTTGAAAGATACTTACGGTGTGGTTCTTTACCAAGAGCAGGTAATTGAAATTGCTACCGAGATAGCTGGGTTTACCCCAGGAGAATCGGACCGCCTGCGCCGGGTCATGTCTAAATTCCGCTCCCAAAAAGAAATGGACCAAATTGGTGAACTGTTCATCAGCAAAGCTGTGGCTAATGGTGTCAGCCGCGAGACTGCTGAAACTATTTTTTCTTATATCATCGGCTATGCGGGATACGGATTTTGTGAAGCCCATGCCGCTGCTTTTGCTGATACCGCCTATAAAACTGCATATCTGCTCAAGCATTACCCAGCTCAGTTTTACGCTGCTCTGCTCAACCATCAACCTTTGGGATTCTATCCTCCAAACAGCATCATTGTTCAGGCACGGCAGCGGGGCATTACCATTCTTCCCCTGGATATCAATCTCAGCGAGGGGGAGTTTACTGCTGCCAATCATGCCATTAGAATCGGTCTAAAGCAGGTTAAAGGTATGGAAGCGAAATTTATTGATTCAATCCTTACTCAGCGCCAAAAGCAGCCGTTTTTATCCCTATCCGATTTTGTGTTTCGCACGAATTTAAAGAAAGATGTAATTGAAAACCTGATTCTAGCCGGTGCTTTCGACAGTTTTACCGCTAACCGCCGCGCTTTATTATGGAAACTGCCAAACTACCTCAAAAACCGCCAGGGCAGTTTGTTTTTCTTAGAAGCTGAGCAGGAACAACCGGTACCCGACTTTACGCCATGGCAGCGGTGGCTCCTGGAATTTCAAGTGCTGAATTTATCAGCATCAACCCATGTTATGGACTTTTTCCGGCCCCGCCTGCGCCAGCAGAAATTTGTCACCAGCAGCGATGTAAAGAATTTGGCTGAGGGAACCAGGGTCAGGACTGCCGGCTATGTGATTCGGCCCCACCGGCCGCCAACCCGCAGCGGCAGGGTTGTGGTTTTTCTTACCCTGGAAGATGAATTTGGACTGCTGGATGTAACCATCTTTGAAAACATCTACCAGCTCTATGGGGAAAAACTGTTTCAGCATCCACTGCTGATTATTGAAGGGGTTGTTGCCCGCCGGGGAGGTAACGAAGTCAGTATCGCAGCGCACAAAATTGAGCCCCTCACCCGCTGACATCCCCCGGCTCTACTCTAATTATCTTTTCTTCACTGCCGTCAGCCGCATTGATATAAATCAAGAATTGATCCGAACCATGGTTAACGCGAAACTGGTAAGTCAATACTTCATTAAAATCTGAATCTAAAATTACTGCCAAGCGCTGATCTAAAACTTCCGCGGTTGGTTTTAGAAATGCCTGTGCTTCCTCTGCAGTTAAAGCTGGAGTTAGCTCTCTCGCTCTGCTGAAGCTGTGATAAGCGGCTCCCTGGAAACCGACAATCCCACCGTTATCGGCAGCAACCTGCACTTTCAGCTGCTGGGGATAAATCAATACCCCTGCTTCGACCACCGCAAAGCTGCACATTAATCGATTCAGCCGCAGGTCTGTATCAACCAGTTCCACCTGGGGAAATCCCCGCTGCTTGAGAAAAGCAGCAGCAGCTGTTGCCATATCCTTATGAGACAGCTGACTGGTTCCGACAATCCTGGGATTGCTCATCCACAGTATATGCCCGCCCTGCTTGGCGACTTCGATGAGAACAGCGCTTTGTGCTTCCGCTGCCAGGGTTATGGTATAAGTTGGCAGCTCTCCCTCACTTCGATTGGTTACAGAGCCTTTCCAGGGAGAATCAGACTGGGGCATAAAGGCTTCAGCCCGGGCCACCGCTTCTTTTTCGGTAATTGGCTCTCCAAGGGGCAGTGGTCCCCTTAACCGCTCCAATTCACTGGCAAAATCAGAATCAGTGAAGCGATCCATCCCATCTTCAATCATCACTAATGCCTGCATCAGCGGATAACGCTCATCTGGCTCCACAGCCACTCGGGAAATTGATGTCTGCACATATCTGCGCCAATCAACCCAGCTTGTCCGTCTTTCTCCCAGAGCGAGCTGGGTCTGCAGTTCCCCATTGACAAACTGCACCTGCTGGTACAAAGCTGCAAATTCCTCCTCAAGGTGAGGCGGTTCGGCCTGGAAACTGCCCTGGACCAGCTTAACTGCGGCTGATTGAACTTTTGCCAGCAGATTCTCGATTCTAGTCAGGTTCAAGCTGTTGAGGGGCAGCTGACCGAGGTTAGCTTGAGAAGCATAAACCAAGCGCAGCAGGTTAGCGGTGCTGTCAAACTGCTGCTGCACCGAATTGGCTACCTGCAGTTTGCTCAGCTCAGCTTCGAGACTATCAATATGAACTGATAGCTCCCGAAACGCCCGCTGATAGCTGGCTTCCAGCTGCCGCCGATAAGTTTGATTTAAATAATATTGGCTGACACCAAAAATAACCAATCCGAGTACCAGCAGTAAGGTCCCAAAGGTTTTAAACTTCATCACAGCCCACCCCTAACCTGCAAAGATGTGCTTCCCAATAGTCTTCAGCACCGGTCGCGAGCGAATCCATTGATTTTGAGTCTTGTTGGGATTATAAAAATACAGGGCGCCGTTGGTAGGATCTAAACCGTGCAGGGCTTCATAGGCAGCTTGGCGGGAAGCTTCATCCGGCTCCTGATTAATAGTTCCATTAGCTACCACTTGAAATGCCAGCGGCTCATAGATCACTCCTGCAATCGTATTGGGAAACTCGGGATGATCGACACGGTTTAGAATCACAGCTGCCACCGCTACTTTCCCTTCATATGGTTCCCCCTTAGCCTCTGCATGAACAGCCCGAGCTAATAAATCCAGCTCGTTATCTTTAATGGAAATGCGCGGCTGCCGGTCATCCTCCCGAGCTGGTGGTTCAGTGCGGTTTACAGCATAGATCACCAGCACTGCAGCTAAAGCTAAACACAACGCTCCGTAGCGATAGTACCGCATTGTGCTCCTCCTTCAATCAGCATCTTTACAGATAGCTTAACCCCCTTAAACCAATTTTAGAGATTAAATTATGGGTTGAAAAATTAATTCCCGCAGATACTAACCATAAGAGGTGATCGCGGGTATGCTTACATGGATTAAACGTTATCGCTACACAATTCTAGCATTGATTCTTCTGATGCTGCTGCCCTTAGCTGTTGTCTTCATTAAGGGCTATTTTACTCTGCGCGATTTTGATATTGGTGCCCCTCTTCAGGCGGCCGCTATCTTTGACCGGGACGGTAAATTAATCGGCACATTAGGCGAAAACGGCCGCTATGTGACAATTGACGCCATCCCCAAAGACTTAGCGAATGCAGTGGTAGCTGTAGAGGATAGCAGATTTTATAAGCATGCTGGCGTTGATTTGATTGGAATTGCTCGGGCACTCTTTACCAATCTTCGCGAAGGGGATACCGTTCAGGGAGGCAGTACCATAACCCAGCAGGTAGCTAAAAACCTGTTTCTCCATCCCCGCAAAACTTTAGCCCGGAAGCTTGAGGAATTAGCCTTGGCAGTGCTCCTGGAAGCCCGTTACTCTAAAGAGCAGATCCTGGAACTCTATCTTAACTCGTCCTATTTCGGTGAAGGGGCTTATGGAGTTGAAAGCGCTGCCCGCACCTATTTCGGTAAAACTGTATCCGAACTGTCTTTAGGTGAAAGCAGTCTATTAGCAGGACTGCTGCAGGCCCCATCTGCCTACTCCCCTTATAAGCATCTAGAGAAGGCTTTAAACCGCCGCGCCATAGTACTGGAGCGGATGGTGGTTGTGGGATACCTCGAGCAGGATGAAGCAGAAAGGGCAAAATCGACAGCTGTTAAGCTGGCTGAGCTTACTGGCGGCACTGCTCGCTATTTTTTAGATTGGGTCAGCCAGCTTCTGATTCATGAGTATGGGGAAGCAGCGGTATTCGGCAGCGGACTTAGGGTCCATACTTCGCTGGATCTGGAAATGCAGAAAATTGCGGAAGAGATTTTTAGCAGTCAGGACCAGCAGGGGGCCCTTGTAGCGCTGAATCCGCGCGATGGAACTGTACTGGCCCTTGTTGGGGGAAGAAATTACATCGAAAGTCAGTTTAATCGTGCTGTGAATGCCAGACGGCAGCCAGGCTCAGTATTTAAGCCGATCATCTACGCAGCTGCGATTAAGCAGGGTTGGCAGGTGAATACTATTGTAGAAGATATCCCCCGGGAGTACAGCGGCTACAAGCCAGATAATCATGGGGAAGCTTATTGGGGTCCGGTAACCATGAAACACGCAATTGCCCTTTCTTTAAACAATGCCGCTGTCTGGACTTTAAACGAAATCGGGATTTCCACAGTTTTCGATTTCGCCAAAGCAGTCGGGATTGAGCTGCAGCCGCAGGACCGCAATCTAGCTTTAGCCCTGGGAGGACTGACTGATGGGGTAACTCCCCTGGAAATGACTGCTGCCTTTGTGCCTTTTGCTAATGGTGGAGCATTCTTCACTCCTAATCCGATTGTCAGGATCGTGGACCAAAGCGGCAGAGTGCTTCAGGATAATCGTCCTGAGAAAAAGCAGGTGCTGTCGCCCCAGCAGGCCTATCTGATGAGCGATATGCTCCAGGCAGTGATGGACTACGGAACCGGATCTGTTGTTCCAATTGAGCGTCCCTCAGCCGGAAAATCGGGTACAACCAATAATCAGCGGGATCTCTGGTTTGTAGGATTCACTCCCGATATCGTGGTCGGCGTCTTCATCGGCAATGATGATAATTCACCAGTTGCCGGGTATGGAGGTTCAATTGCCGGCCCAATTTGGGCGGAGTTCATCAACCGTTCTCTAGCGGATAAACCACCTAGGGACTTTCCGGTACCGTCCCTAATTGTAACCGATGTGATGATTGATGTCTTTACCGGTCTGCTGGCCACAGAACGGTGCGAATGGACCGAGCTTGATGCCTTCATTGAAGGAACAGTACCAACCGAACGAGCTCCCTGTGCTATCGACTGGAGTCAGCGGCAAACCCGGCAGGTCCCAATTCCAGAACCGCCTTCCATCCCGGAACCAGAACCGGAACGAGAGCAGCAGCCGGAAGAGCCAGAAGTACCTGAAACTCCAGCAGAACCAGAGCAGCCTGCAGAGCCGCTAGAACCAGAGGTTCCAGAAATACCAGAAGAACCAGAAGCTCCAGCTCAGCCGCAGCCGGAGGTTCCTATTGAACCAGAACCGGAACAGCCAATCCAGCCGGTGGAACCGGAGGCACCCGAGCCTCCCCCCCACCCAGCCCCAGATGCCTGAGGTTCCCCACCAGAACCGCTCCAGCCTCAGGATCCAAATCAGATCTAAAAAACCCCGGAAAATTCCGGGGTTTCAGACTGTCGAAAAAAGGGTGTTTTCAACTTCTGAAACACCCTTTTTTGATGTCTTCTAGAGCTGTCTC
>FZPS01000229.1_pt105 | contig 29893 bp, 25 predicted proteins | sample 1817821 | NCBI WGS metagenome assembly FZPS01 (sample SAMEA104158645, study PRJEB21678) | metagenome | place: Germany | collected 2015-04-21
GACAGAGGTTGGGCCGTTTCACGGCCCAACACGGGCTTCGCCCTGGCCTTTTCTAAACGAACGGCCCGGTCGAAAGCCCTCATTAACACCAGAACACACCAATCAGACATGCTTAGAGAACAAGAAATTCAAACAAACGCGCTCTAAACACGCCAAATAGCAGGGAGCCAACGACACCCTGCCAATCACACCCCACAACTAGACCCGAATAACGTTAAGCTCCACCAGTTCCAACGACTTCACCCCAGCAGCCGAACGCGCCAACTCCGCCACACCAACACGCAAAGCCTCAGCCATACGCGCAAACTCCCTACGACGCGCCTTCAAATCAAGACGACGCACCCGCGACCAAGGCAAATGAGACTTAGACTCACGCGACTTACTCAACACCGAAGAACGCGCACCCCAACGCCGATGCGACAAACCACCACACGGCTCATTCCAATCCCGGCATCGATCACACCTCATACGACTAGCAGCAAGATCAAGCAGCCGATAATGAGCCTTCGCCTGCGCAGACACTACCGCGCAATCATCCATCACATCTTTAGTCACATACGCCAACACCTTGGCCATGTAATAAACAAATCGATCACGATCCTCAGCCTGCACAATTCGCTTACAATCCCCCTGCTCACCCCAACGCAAACCCGATCTAGTCGCACTGGACCGAGCAACCTCCAGCAAAGCCTCAGCACCCGTCAACTCGCCATAAATCAACGGAACACCCAAAGGAATACGAACCAACACATGAACATGCAACGCGCCTCGAGCCTGATACTCACTGACCTTTGCATAAGACAAACCCGGGAACCTTTGACACAACCGCGACCTCGTGGAATCCCACAAATCACCTAACCCATAATTCCAACGACAACACCCCTCAAAATCATAAGAATTTGGATCAATACAAACCCCACGCAAATCAGCATCCTCAACCGGATCATGGAACGCCCCACACCTACAACGCCGCAAATCACGCCCCGGCTTAGGAACACTATGAGTCGGCCCAAAAGAAGGAGCCGTTAAAGTCAAAAAGAAGAAACGAAACTGTCCCGAATCAACATCAGTAAATCCATCCCCAATTAACCGCTGATAATCACGGACAGCCAGCCGAGAACACGACTCACACCGATTAGCCAACCTAGACCCACACCGAACAGCTACTTCCTCACCAGACTCAGAAGAAATCACCCAAACCGGATGCTCACACTCGCCAACCGATCGATAATTATGCGCTCGGACGGATGACCCAAGCTCTAAGCTCTTTCGCTCCCCAGACACTTCTATGTCACCCGACTTCGCGCATCTGATTAACTTTGATAGGCTCAAGCCGTCCTGAACACTTGAAATCAAGCGGTTCGGAAACTAGCGAAATCATTCGGGACGAAGAGGTCGTGGGTTCAAATCCCGCCACCCCGACCAACCAAAAACCGCGGAAACTCAACAAAAACTGAGGATCCGCGGTTTTTATTTTGTTTATTTAGGCCCGGTTCTCTAGAGCCGCATTAACGGTCTTGCTTAGGACTGCGGTTGCGACTCCCGGAGTTGCGAGCGGCCCGAGGATGACCATTGGACATGGAACCTTTGGCATCAACCCACCGCGAACAGCGGCAACCATCATCAACAGTGCGGTTGTCTGAAGTCCAAGAGCCTGCGCCGACACAACGGCATCTACGCCGGAGTCCTGCTTGTTTTGCAACGCACTCCAAGCGCCCGCGCTAACTGCGGCAAGCGCGTGGGGAAGGACGGCGCTGCGAGCACTTCCGAATTCCTTTGGTAGCAGCTTCCAGTTCCAAGCGGTCGGAAGCTTACGTGAAGTAGAACCGATCACCAGAGCAACCGCTGCAACCGCACCTGCGCCTACAAGAGGAGCGATTCGTAGCGCGCGAACGACCTCCTCAGGAATGTCGGATTCGACATCCTCTAGCGAAGCGTTAGGGCCAACTAGACCCAGCTTCACAGCCAAAGCGCCCATGTTTAGGTCCCATCCGGCCCCAAACTTTCGGCCAACAAACAGCTTGGGGTTTCTGGGCTCAAACTGAGCGCGACGAGCCTCCTTAGAATACGCCCCAGATATGCCGACGGGGATTCCAAGAAACTTGGCATTTCCGTCTTTGTCTTTATCCAAAATCTTCATCTCAAGGCTCCTTTACTCGCGAGCTCATAGCGGCTACATTGCCGCTCACTGACTCAAGACTACCCGCCCGCGCACCCCTAGGTAGGCAAAGCATTTACATTGACTTTTAAGAAATTTGGCAGATGAATTTCAGCCTTCGCCGGTAGTTTTTGCTGATTAGCAAGAATCAAAGGAGATCTTCAAAATGGATACGAATAAGAATGTCCGTCCGAGCACTCCGATTGCTCAAGATACTACCGTTGACCTCCTCGTCGTAGGCTCCGGCACTGGAATGCTGGCCGCCCTCGCAGGTCATGAGGCCGGACTAGACGTGCTAATAACTGAAAGTACCGACTACATCGGTGGGTCCACAGCCTTATCAGGTGGCGGTTTCTGGATCCCCGCCAACTCCGTCCTCAAGGAAAGCGGCGTTTACGACAGTAAAGAACTTGGGTTGGAATATCTTGACGCCCTGGTTGGTGACACTGCGCCACGCGAACGGCGGGTTGCCTACATCGAAAACGGGCCCGAGGTCGTCGAGCTGATGAAGCGGGTGACGCCGCTTCGTTTCCAGTGGGCCAAGGACTACGCTGACTACCAGCCTGAAAAGCCCGGTGGTTCGGCAACGGGCCGCTCGTGCGAGGCAAAGCCTGTAGATTTGAATGACATTTTGGGCAAGTGGCGTCCGGTTTTGCGCAAGTCCTCGCTAGAGGCGCCCGTCCCGATGCCGATCACGATCCGCGATTACCGCTGGATGAACCTGATGGCAAAAGAGCCCGCCAAAGCCTTTCCCGCCGTCGTGAAACGAGTCGGCCAGGGCGTTGGTTGCATGGCTTTTGGACGCGAATATGTTGCCCTGGGTGAAGCCCTGGCTGGCGGGCTGTTTGCCGGAGTTATTCGTGCGGGCATTCCATTTTGGCTTAACGCCCCGCTAACCCGTCTGATTACTGATGACAGTGGCGCAGTCACCGGCGCAGTGGTAACGCAGGACGGCGTAGATGCCACTGTGACTGTCCGCAAGGGCGTCATCATTTCGTCTGGCGGTTTCGACCACAACATGCAGTGGCGCCACGAATATCAGTCCGACAAACTCGAAGACTGGTCGCATGGCAACCCCGGAAATGTGGGCAGCGCCATCCAAGTAGCTATCGACGCGGGAGCAGACGTCGACCTCCTGGATCAAGCATGGTGGTTCCCTTCGATTGCACCACTACCGGGCCAAGCGCCGACCTCGATGCTTGCAGAAAGGTCACTACCCGGTTCGATGATCGTTGGCGGCGATGGCAAACGCTTCATTAACGAGGCGATCGACTACATGTCGTTTGGAAACGAATGGCTCCGCCGCGAACGCGAAGGCGATCCGATTGGCGACATGTGGATCGTTTTCGACCAGGAATTCAAGAATTCGTACGTTTTCGGAACCGTTTCCTTCCCGCGGATGCCGCTTCCGAAAGAATGGTACGAGGCCGGAATTGCGGTTGATGCAGGGTCGCCTTCGGAGCTTGCTCGGAAGATGGGTGTCCCCGTTGATAACTTCACCGAGCAACTGTTGCACTTCAATAACATGGCTCGCACTGGTTATGACCGCGACTTTAACCGTGGCGCTTCGCGTTATGACAACTACTACGGTGACGTGAAAGTCACGCCAAATCCAAACCTGCGGGCCTTGGCAGGCAAGCTGTATGCAGTGCGGATCGTTCCCGGTGACCTGGGCACGTGCGGCGGTTTGAAGGCTGATGAGAAAGCTCGCGTCCTGAACAAGGACGGTCAAGTTATTGAGGGCCTGTATGCGACGGGCAACTCTGCAGCCAACGCCTTTGGGCACTACTACCCCGGCCCCGGAGCAACGATCGGGCAAGGACTCGTTTTCGGAGCCATCGCCGCCCGCGATGCCGCGCAGAGGTAGTGGAAGGCAACACCTCAGTCGTGGGCGGTAAAACACCCCGCGTGGTGAAAATGCAACACCACGCGGGGTGGAACGCGGTGCTACAGGCAGCGGGAATAAAACACCCCCGGTAGTGGAAACGCAGCTCGGCGACGTTGACCGACGTTACTTGCCGCGTGCTCTGCTTTGCGGACGCGTTGTCAGATCCTGCGCCGAATTTTTCCAGGGATCCATGCTTAACTAAATAACATGGATAAAACCAGAAGAAAGCGGCGCTCTCCCGCGATCATGAATGGCTGGGTTCCTGACCAACACGGATCCTGGCCAATGGGATTCATGCCCCTACTTGCGGGCATCATCTTGGCCGACAAGACCTGGTTGCTCGCCCTGCTCGGTATTGCGTGGACGGGCGGGTTCCTGCTGTTCAGCGTCGGCGAGAAGTACCTCAAGTCTCGCTTCCGCGTCCGCTATCGCCCCGCGGTGATCACATACGCAACGGTCACCGCGGCTTCCGGTTTGCCACTGTTAGTTCTGGCCCCGCACATCCTGTGGTGGGCAGTGCTGTACGTACCACTGATTGGGTACTGGGCTTACCACGCGTGGAGCCGAGACGAACGCGACCTATCCTCCCGGATCTCGACGATCATCGCTTCGGTTTTGATCGTCCCGGTAGCAACGAATCTTGCACACCCGACACCCTGGTTTTCCGGAGACATCGATCCTTTAGCCTGGCTTTTCGCCGCGCTCCTGGGCATCTACTTCGTATTGACAGTTCCTTACGTCAAGACCTTAATCCGCGAGCGCGGTGAAACCTCCTGGCTTGTCGGCTCTATCGTCGCTCACGCAATCAGCGTCATTGCAATGATCGTCCTCGCAGTGATCGGATGGGTCTCTTGGGTTCACGTGGCCGTGTGGGTCGGCGTGCTCGCGCGAGCTGTCGCCATGCCCCTTAGCGCCATAAAACGCGGCAAACCGTGGCGCCCCGCAGTTATTGGCCCACTCGAGGTCGCGATCTCCATCGCGGTTTTCCTAACCCTCCCGTGGGCCTGGTAGTAAGCGGACGAAAAATAGTCATCCCGGCACCGCGCAGAAGCCTACTTTTGCAGTTGCCTAATGACCTCGATTAGGCGATCGTTTTCCTCCGGCAGTCCGATGCTTATGCGCGTGCCCTCCGGGAAACTACGCACCAGAACATCCGCATCCCGACACGCGGCGGGCAACTCCTGCGGATCCATGACCTCGGCCGGAATCCAAATAAAGTTCGACTGCGACGCCACGGGTTCAACGTCCAAATCCCGTAGCGCACGCCAGACTCGCCCTCGTTCTGCAACAAGTTTCGCAACCGCTTCGACAACCCAATCATGATTTTCGAGGGCGGTGATCGCTAACTGTTGGGCGACGTGGGAAACTCCGAAGGGGGTGGTGACCTTTGAAATGGCGCGAATTAGGTTGGGTTCGCCGATCATGTAGCCAACGCGAGCGCCGGCTAGTCCGAACGCTTTCGAGAAGGTGCGCGCTATGACGATGTTTGGGAACTCTTCGATTAGTGGGATCGCGGTTTCCACGCCGGGTTCGGTCGCAAAGTCGATGTACGCTTCGTCGATGATGACGAGGACGTGGCTGGGAACGCGGTCAAGGAACGAGCGGATCTCAGTCAGGGTGTGTGCCGCCCCGGTCGGATTGTTTGGATTGCAGACAATGACGGCACTGGTGTCCGCGTCAATAGCGCGGGCCATGGCATCGAAATCGTGACGGCCACCGGCCGCGAGCGGAACGGCAACTGCCTTTGATCCCGCTGTAACCGTGGCGATCGGGTAGGACTCGAAGGACCTCCACGCGAAGACGACCTTTGAGCCGGGCCGCGCAACCGCGGTCATTGCGTGCACGAGCAGCGCCGAAGACCCGGTTCCCAACACGATCTGATCTGCGTTGACGCCGTGGAATTTCGCGAGGGCTACTGTCAGATCTCGCGACGCCATATCCGGATACCTGTTCACAGCGTCAAGGGCCGCGCGGCCGGCTTCACGCACGGCCTCAAGGGGAATGTAGGGGTTCTCGTTAGAGGACAGTTTCGCAACCCCAGCCGAGTCAGGGCGCGCACCGGGAATGTATGCGGGTAGCTCAGCTACGTCCTCGCGGATATTTACGGGCGTCGTTTCAACCATGTTGCCAGCCTATCCCTGTTGCGGTTTTGAGCTGTTTCGTTTTCGCAAGCTGAACAAACCTGCAACACTTGAAGTATGAACTTTCTAATCACACTGATCGCCAATATGGCTGGCATCTGGCTGGCGAGCGTCCTGGTAAGCGGCATTACGCTTCCGACTTCGGATGATTTAGGACAGTCGTTGCTGACTCTGGCCATTATTGGCTTTGTTTTCACGCTTCTGAATATGATCGTGCGTCCACTATTGAAGGCGTTGACGTTCCCGATCTACATTTTGACGTTCGGCCTGTTCGCGCTGGTCGTCAATGCGCTTATTTTCCTACTGACTGGCTGGGTGACCCACCAGGTCGGCTTCGGCATGGAGGTCACTGGCTTCTGGGCCGCGCTGTTTGGCGGGCTTATTACCGCGGTCGTTTCCTCGATCGTTGCGGGCGCGCTCGCTTCCGTGAAGGACTAAACGCGACCGTTTCCGCGACGTCCCACACGCCCTAGTCAGCTTTGGCAGAAGGTCAAGTGGAGAACTTTAGCCCAGCGCTAGACTGTCGAATCGTGCGTGGGATCAGGTCCTCTCGAGGTTTTCTGATCGCACGTCCACGAAAGCCTTCGACGCAGGTGCAGGACGAAGCGGCACCTTTCGACCCAGCACCTACCGTTTCACTCTGGTGATCGTGTAGCGCTGCTGGGTCGTTTTTGTGTCCTCCGTGATCCCCATCGCCTTGATGCGATTGGCGTTCCACCTGTCCAAATCAGCGTTCCCAGCCTGGTCGGCCGCCTGCGCGTCGGTCACGTAGCCGCCCAGGTCGTGCGCGAATCCGTCACCTCCTCGCGAATAGACCGTGATGTGATTTCGCGAGGGCGTGGCTGGCTGCCCATCGAGTGCCGCGACGAAGTCATCGGTGTGTTCAAACGATAGGACCGGCGTGGTATTGGCGATGTCCATGCCCTGAATCGGAGAACCCGCTGTCACAACACCCGCGACCTGATAGCGCGAAGTGAACGCCGGATTAGATGCCAAAGCCCCCGCAACTAACCCGCCTTGAGAATGCCCCACCAGCTCAATAGTGTCGCCAGTTTCCGCGCCCGACAGATCCAGGGCGGCCAGGATCGCGGCCTGCTCATCGCTCGGCACTCCACCCACTAACGCCAGGTTCGACTGCATGTCCTTCGGATTCGGCGTAGTCGGATGCCACTGCTGCGTACCCCGCAAAACAACCGACCACGAAGGCCGCTCCTCCCCCGGAGTTTCATGCCGTTGAATCTCAAACTCACCGTGCGGTGACCCCTCACCAGCAACATCCGCACCCGTCGGGTTGTCACGCAGTTCCTTGACTCGAGCAACCAAATCTGACGCGGTCTGCGGCGTTTCAGTCGGCACAGAAGGCGCATATTTTGAAAACGAGGACGCGGCTGAGGTACGCGAATCGCCCACGGTTCCACTAACGGCTCGGAGCCCATCAGACCCGTTCGATGTACGGACTCCCGTAGTTCCCGATCGGGCGGTGAGATTCGTGCCGCTAACCGTAGGAACTGCAACCGGACGAGATATGCGCTTCGTCCCCGCAATCGCGTTAAGGACGGCGACCGTTTCGGGATGACTCAAACGATTTCGCAAACTCCGCGAAAGTAGCCCTCCCGCCGCGACACCCAGGCTGATCGGTTCCGCAGGACCACGATTCTTTGGAGCGGCCGAATCAAGACCATTCAGGTCCAAGGGCTGAGCCTGGCTATAGACATCGAATCCCTTTAACCCGTACCGATAATCCGAACGCGACCACTGCAGAGCAGAAATTCCTTGCGTCCCCACAGTTCCCAGTGATGGTTGCATGACGAGGTCTGCGCGATACTCCCCCAGCGCTACTTCCACCGATGGATACAGTTGCGACAATAATGCCGCAGAGTGTTCCACCGGATGATCAGCCGTCCTCGTCAACGCCAGTCGATCAATCACCAACGCGGATAGCGCTCGCTCAAACACGCTTTGATCACCGGCAAGTCGAAAAGGAACGCTCCACAGGTACGCTTTGCCCACGCGGAAACTCCAGTCCAGCCGCGAAATCACGGGTGAAACGTGTTTGCCTGCCCAATCCACTCCGGCTTCCGCCATCCACGCGTGCGAACCCGTGGCATCTGAGAACACACCCATCGCAGTGCGCTCGGCCCTCTCATAAACATCGGCGGCTAAGGTCAGCGATTCGCCTAGCTCCGCAAGCTGACCCGACAATCCGTGCAGAATCTGCCCGGCCTCCGCCACACGATTCAATGCGTGTACGTACTGAACTGACGGCAAGCCACCTGCCCCGGGGCCACCACCAGCCCCGAAGGCCCCAAATCCTCCAGTTCCAAATCCAGCTACCGGCCCCGCAACCCCCTCTAGTTGCGCAGCAAACGCGGCTTGACTAACCCTCACAGCAACGGCGTTTAGCGTCTCCGACACCCGCGAGCTCACCACCGTCGCGCCCACCAACGTCTCCGTGTCTACCGCCGTGCCGCCCGAGTCAATAAAAATCGTTCGACTCATCCAACCCCCAGCAACGCCGCAGCCAACTGATCCAGGTATTCTTGTCGCGCAGAAATCAACTCAAACCGCGCTTGCGATAGCTCGGTCCTCACGGCAACCATCTGCTGTAACAGCGTCCCGATTTGCACTCGCACCATCCGCGCAGCCGCCCCATCCCAATCCAACGCAATCCCCGCAAACTGCTGAATCGCTGAATCCAAACTGGCCAACCCAGCCTCAACCTCGTAAATCAAATCCATGCCTGAAAAGGTAAGTCGCCTTCACGACTTTCAAAACGTCACGAGGGCGGGGCTGTGCAAGACGCTAGAACGAGCGGACTGTGGAAAGCACACACCGCGACCTGCGGGTAACAAGACGACAGCGCGACGTGGGGTAAAAAGGCGGCACGGCAACACACGAGCGCGGGGCTGTGCAAGACGCTAGAACGAGTGGACTGTGGAAAGCGCACACCGCGACCTGCGACAAGACGACACCGCGGCCTGCGAGTGCCGAGCGCCGCCGCGAGGTGACCAACACCGCGCGTCACCTGGTGGAACGCACCCGCGAAATTGCGGGGATTGTGCCACGATTGAAGCATGGCTCAGACTTTTGCAGAAACTGAAATGGTGGATATGGCTCAGATTGAGCCGTCGATTGCTCTTGGTGCTTTGGATGGACGCTACCGCGGCGTCATCGCACCGCTCACTAACTACTTTTCCGAAGCCGGACTGAACCGTGCGCGCGTGTTTGTGGAGGTCGAGTGGCTGATCTACCTGCTCGACAACAATGTTCTACCGGGCGCGCCATCCCTATCTGATGCGGAGCGTAAGTACCTGCGCGACCTCGTGAAGGACTTTGACGCCGACGCGATCGCGGAGCTCGCGGAAACAGAGGCCGTCACCCGCCACGACGTCAAGGCCGTCGAATACTACCTAAAGAACCGCCTGGACGCCGCAGTCAACAAGCTTGATGAAACCGTTCTGCCTCAACTGCACGAGGTCGTCCACATCTTCTGCACGTCTGAAGACATCAACAACCTCTCCTACGCTCTCGTGATCCAGGCCGGCATTGAAAACATCTGGCTCCCGTCCGCACGCGAACTGCGCGCCGACCTCCTCAAGAGGGCCGAAGAGAACGCTGACGTGCCGATGCTTTCTCGCACGCACGGCCAGCCAGCCACGCCCTCGACAATCGGAAAAGAACTGGCCGTCTTCGCATTCCGCCTGGGACGCCAAATCGACCGCATCGAAAAGACCACCTACCTAGGCAAAATCAACGGCGCGACCGGCACCCTAGGGGCGCACGTCGTTGCGGTTCCAGACGCGGATTGGCTCGCGATTTCGAAGGGCTTCGTTGAGCACCTGGGCCTAACCTGGAACCCAGTCACCACGCAGATTGAGAGCCACGACTGGCAGGCGGAACTGTACTCCGACATTGCACGATTCAACCGCATTGCGCACAACTTCGCGACCGATGCATGGACCTACATTTCGCTGGATTACTTCCACCAAAATCTGGCGGCGCAGGGCTCGACCGGGTCGTCCACGATGCCACACAAGGTAAACCCGATCCGCTTTGAAAATGCGGAAGCGAACCTTGAGATTTCATGCGCTCTGCTAGACACGCTCGCGGAAACGCTGGTGACTTCACGACTGCAGCGCGACCTCACGGACTCCACAACCCAGCGCAACATTGGCACCGCGGTGGGCCATTCGCTACTGGCGTTGGACAACCTGAAGCGCGGCCTGGCCGGCATTGACATTAACGCTGAAAAGATGGCCGCCGACCTCGACCAAAACTGGGAGGTCCTCGGCGAAGCCGTCCAGCAGGCCATGCGCGCCGCCTCCATCGCGGGCGCGACCGGCATGGAAGACCCCTACGAGCGCCTCAAGGACCTCACCCGCGGACACCGCGTAACCGGCGACGAAATGCGCGCGTTCATCAAGGACCTCAACATGCCCGCCGACGTCGAAGCGCGCCTACTTTCGCTCACGCCAGCCACGTACGTAGGTCTTGCCGCAAAGATTATCGACTTCGCAAAATAAACGAGGGCGAGGCTCGGCTGGCCTACGGTTTCCAGCGGTTAGCGCGGAAATCTCCGCGCTAACCGGCAGGACGCGCCCCATCGTTGGCCGACCATCCCCTAGAGCCTGCGGACGACGCCCTGGTTAGCGCCAGCCGCGTGACTACGGCTTCCAGTTCGGATCGGACGCAGGCGCGCCGAATCGTTCGAAAAGCTCGTGGGGCCTGGCTACTTCATCTTCGAAGTCCAGGTCCGCGAGCGTCCACTGTTCACCCGGCCCAGTAATCGTGACGGACACAGCCACGGGAGACTTCGTGGCGTTATCCCACACGTATCGAGCCGTGCGTTCAAGCAGGTCAGTTGGCGACACCGGCATTTCGACAAGCGACAGGTGCGTGCGCACAAGTAGCGGCTTACCGAACGACTGTTTCGTGTCAACGACGATCTTGTCCAGCCCAGGAACTCGACCCAGTTTGTCGGAAAGCATGGTTTCCATGGCCTCATCTTGACGCGCGGTCGCCATGGGCTTCAGATACTTCATCGCGGCTCCTGCTCCAATTGCGGCAACACCAAGACCACCCACGATCAGCGGATTGTCGATTCTTGGCATTTTGCGCCTGCTTCGATTAGCCGGTGGATACTTGTTGACCGGTAGCCGCTCTCGCATGTTTTTCCACACGTTGCGCCACGGGTTTGCCCCTGGATTGGGCCAGGGAGGATGCGGGTCGCTCATGTTGTCTCCTATTTCCGGTGCTCGAACCAGTTCCAGTCCATCCGCTCGCTGATGGGAACCGGTATGGACGCGTCCGTTGGTTTTGATAAGTTTTCAAATCCGGGCAGCGGCGGCGGGTACGCCCCCTCGGGCATGTCACGAAATGCGCTGATGGTCTCTTCAATCGGTGGGCCGTCGCCGGTCAAGATTTCCTGCACGATCTCGTAGACATAGACGGAGGTCTCCTCCCCATCCTGCGGCAAATACGGGTTGATTCGGCCCATGACTCGCCCGATTTTTGACTCTGGCGCGATCTGTGCCCGGCGTTCAGTCAGTTGCATGGTCTCGGTGTAGGTCGATGATGAATGCGCGTACCAAAGCGCGTCCGTTCGCGGTCTAACCAACCGGCGTCCAACGACTACCCGGTCGTCAGTTTGTCTACGAGGGCGACCATCCATTGATGGGATTATGTCCTGGTCGTGCTCCAACGCAATGGCCGCCACGTCTTTGGGAACCCTCATGCGGCGCCCCGGCGTTCCCAAAGTGACCACGGCTCGAACATTGACTTCGCGTGGATAACGGTCCAGCAGAGAAAGGGCGATCATGCCGCCCTGCGAGTGGCCCATCATTACGACAGGTTCCCGTGTCATGTCGCGCGGGCTGACACCTTCCAGCGCCATCGCGTGGCGCAGTGCGCTCACAACGCCCACGTGAATTGCTGAACGCAATCCCAGGACTTCTCGCGCATTCGTTTCCGGATCAGCCGGATTCGGCGTCGTGTGCGGGTCAAGGTGATCCGTTCCCGGCAGAGAAATCAGCCACCGCCTGCGCTGGCCCTCCCCCACTCGAGTTATTTTCACGACTTGCCCCATGGCTTCCGCCCAGTACATGTCATCAATGTCGGCCGCCATGTCAACCAAAGTCTTCGGTGGATCCAGCCTGCGCACGTGCGGCTTGGGATGTCCGGGCGGCAGGTCGTAGGTCTTGCCATCGTGGTTCCACAGGTGAATCCCCACGGGGCCGCCACGGAACCACCCGATAGCGGTTGCGATCGCCAGGTAGCTTGCCATGAGAGCTTCATAATCTCGGCGCGGAATCAGCCGCAACGTTTCTGCAGCTTTACCCTTTGGATCAAAGCCCAGCCAGATTCGCCCTCGTAAATATGTACGCCCCAACGCCAACGGGATTTTCCACGCGCGCGTAAATGCCTGCACAACCAGCGTGTCAAGGCCTGGATTGTCAAAGAATCGGCGCTGGGCTTCCTCCTGGATTTCTTGGCCCTGCGCACGCGCAAACTCCCGGATACGCGCAGAAACGTCCGGCGGTAAAGGCGCCTTTTCGCCGATAAAAGCAACCAGGGAGTTCAAACCCGCCGCACCTACAAGGGGTCCGAGGACGTCCACTGCATCTCCCAGCCACATGGTTTCGGGAACCCTGCGTGCCCCGTAATAGTTCGGGTAGTGGCGTCTGCGCGGCGTTACGTCCGTGGCCTCGCGACGGGGAGGCACCTTCCTCTTTGGGCGCAAGGTTCGCCCGTTGCCGCGCAGGCGTAGCAATGCCTTTTCAATGCGGTTCAACGGGCCTCCCCAGAATTATTTTCAAGGTCTCAAATAAGTACTTTTCCAGCCTACCTATTGACAGTTCTATCACTGTGCTCAAGCACGCGAGCTTTACGATTTAGCCAAAGTTAGATCAACCCTCGACACCCACACCCCGTAGGGGTATATTGGGTCGTGCGAAAAGCCCCACCAAAGGTGAGGAGACACATTGGAACACGGCTACACACCCAATAAGGACGACTACGTAGTCCGACTGCGCCGTATCGAAGGCCAGGTGCGCGGAATACAACGCATGATCGAAAACGACACGTACTGCATCGATGTTCTCACTCAGATCAGTGCGGTCAGATCCGCGCTCAACTCTGTTGCAATCGGCCTTGCCCACGACCACATTGGGCACTGCGTGGTCAATGCAGCCAAGCATTCCGATGAAGCCGGCGAACAAAAAGTCGCCGAAGTTACCGATACAATCGCCCGACTGGTCAAGTCGTAACCGTTGGAAGGAAGACAAATGGCTAATATCAACCTCGAAGTTAAGGGCATGACCTGCGGACACTGCGTCATGTCAGTTACGGAAGAACTATCCGAGATTTCCGGAGTTGACACCGTCTCAGTTGATCTTGCAACTGGTGAAGACCAAAACTCCAACGTAAGTGTAACCACCTCCGGCGAAGTCACCGATGACGCCCTCAATGATGCGATCGCGGAAGCCGGTTTTGAACTGGTAAGCGTAAGTAGGTAATGAGCACAGCTAACGAATCCAAACCCGCAGTGCTGGTGGACACCCCTATCGGACAGGAGGAGTCCCCCGGCACGAAACAATCTCGCACCCCGCAGGTGGGTGAAGCGACGCGTGAGCGCGCCACGGAACTCAAGCGACGCCTGATCGTCGCAGCTATTTTCGCAGTTCCGGTCATGGCTTTGTCCATGATTCCCGCTCTACAGTTCCCCGGCTGGCAGTGGCTCGTCGCGGCCCTATCCATGCCGGTGGTTGTGTGGGCGGCGTGGCCGTTCCACGTGGCGGCTTTCAGGGCGGCGCGACACGGTTCCTCCACTATGGACACACTGGTTTCCATGGGGGTAATCGCCGCCAGCCTGTGGTCACTTTGGGCCCTGTTCTTTGGTGGTGCCGGCGAAATCGGCATGACCATGAACATGTCCTTCATGCCAAAGAACGCATCGACCGAACACGCGGAAATCTACTTTGAAGCCGCAACAATGGTCACCACGTTCCTACTGGCCGGCCGCTACGCGGAAGCTCGCACGCGTTACCGTGCGGGCGATGCACTCCGTTCCCTACTTGAACTGGGCGCCAAGTCCGCTAACCGTGTCAAGCCAGAAGGTGGCATCGAGGTCGTTCCTGTCGACGACCTGCAGGTAGATGACATCGTCGTGGTTAAGCCGGGCGAAAAGATCCCGGTCGATGCGGTTGTGGAATCTGGCCACGCGGCGCTAGATACTTCACTGCTAACCGGCGAATCTATCCCGGTGCACGTTGGTCCCGGCGATGAGGTCACCGGCGCTACGATCAACACCGACGGACAGCTGACCGTGCGGGTAACCCGCGTTGGTGAGGACACCACACTGGCTCGAATCGGCCAGATGGTCACCGAAGCGCAAGCCGGCAAGGCGCCCGTCCAGCGCCTTGCGGACCGCATTTCCGCGGTCTTTGTTCCAGCGGTAATCATCGTTGCGATACTGACTTTGATCGGTTGGCTCATCTGGGGTCCCGGCGTCCAGCCAGCGTTCACCGCGGCTGTTGCCGTGCTCGTGATCGCATGTCCATGCGCCCTGGGCCTGGCAACCCCGACCGCCCTCTTGGTCGGATCGGGCCGCGCCGCGCAGCTCGGCATTGTCATCAAAGGCCCAGAAATCCTGGAGTCCACCCGCCGCATCGACACGATGGTCCTAGACAAGACGGGCACCGTCACCAAGGCAGAAATGCACGTCGTCGACTCCTTCGGCGACCCGCAAGCACTTTCCGCCGCGGCCGCCGTTGAAGCTGGATCTTCGCACCCCGTTGCCGAAGCAATCGTGGAAGCCTTTGGCCCGGATTCCTCCGAGTCCACCGAAGGCACTAACGCGGGCGATTCCACCGGAGACTCCGACGCGGGCGATTCCACCGAAAGCGCGGCCGCACAAGACGAGTCGCCAGCCTCGCCCTCAACAATTGACGCGACCGACTTTGTGAACCACGCGGGCGCCGGCGTTTCCGCAACGATCGACGACCAGCGCGTGTTTGTGGGCAGTCCCGCGTGGATTGAGCAGATCGGTTTCTCAATCGAAAGCGTCCAATCCGCGATCGATCAAAGCCTTGAACAGGGCGCAACCGTATCCGTCGTCGCGATCGCTCCGATTTCTGATATTCAGATTTCTGAGGACGATTCTGACTCAAGGGTGGAAGCTCCCGCGGTGGAGCTTACAGCGGAAGATGACGGCAAATGGACAGTTGACGTCGCGGTTGGAGGCATGACGTGCGCGTCGTGCGTGAACCGCGTTGAGCGGAAACTGGGCAAGATTCCGGGTGTGACCGCGCAGGTTAACCTGGCGACCGAGGCCGCTCACATCACGCTGGATGACGAGTCGATCTCGAATGAACAGCTGATTGAAACCATCGAGAAGGCCGGATACACCGCGACCGTGCAAGGCCGCCAACAGGCGCATTCCGCAAATGTGAACGCGCCCGTGCAGCCGACGCTCACGCAGTGGCGGAATCCGAAGGTTGCCGGTGGTGAGGCCGCGGCAGTGATTGCGGTTGCTGATGAGATTAAGTCGAGCTCATCGGAGGCTGTGAAGCAGCTTCGCGACCTTGGTATTGAGCCGATCCTGGTTACCGGCGACAACGAGCGCGCCGCGCAACACGTTGCCGAACAGGTTGGGATCACCAAGGTTTACGCGAACGTGCTACCAGACGAAAAGCGCGATGTCGTTGCGGACCTGCAGGATCAGGGACGCATCGTAGCCATGGTTGGCGACGGCGTGAACGACGCCGCTGCCCTGGCTCAGGCTGGTTCTAACGGTCTGGGCATGGCGATGGGATCTGGAACTGAGGTCGCAATCGAAGCTGCGGACATTACGCTGGTTGGCTCAGACCTGCGTTCGGCGGCTCAGGCGATTCGCATTTCGCGCAACACTCTTCGAGTTATTAAGCAGAACCTGTTCTGGGCGTTTGCCTATAACGTTGCCGCAATACCGCTGGCAATCGCTGGGCTTCTGAACCCCATGATCGCAGGCGCTGCGATGGCGATGTCCTCAATCATCGTCGTTACGAACTCGCTTCGTTTGCGCGCAGCTGAAAAGTAAATCCAAGTCCTAGCTGGGCCGCCTAGCAGTAGCGAAAGGTCACCGGCCCCATATCGACCACCCACTGAGGTAGTCGGACACACTAGCTAGGACGAACCGGGCGCCGCTGGCCCACTCTCATCGGAGTGGCCGGCGGCGTTTAGTTTTCTACGGGTTGCAGGCCGTGATCTTGTACAGGACTCCGGTGTCGGCGCGTGCGACCTCTTCAAATCCTGTGGAGGTGTCCACGTTGTAGAAGCCGCGCTTCGTTTCAGAACGAAGGGTCTTGTAGTAGGGCGTGTCCGCGTCCTCGTAGAAGTGCGTGATTCCCAACTGGTTGACCAGGTCGCAGACCTCAGGGTTTTCGTGGATCGTGTTGAACGAATACGTCAGGTGGTTGATCGCCTTATTCCGGTCAGCGATCGAAAGCTGGGGGAACACCACCCTGCGATTGCCCATGGCCTGGAAGTAAACCGTTCCAACTGAAGGGTCTCCGATGATGAGGGCGTCCTCGGGCAGAATCTCGGACGCGGATCTAAACAGATCGAGCTCAGCCTGGCTGGCCATGCCCGCGGGACCCAGGTTGTCCGGGTCGTAAACGTTGCGTACCGCCATTCCGCGCGCATCCACAGCGCCCACACCCGACAGCGCGACAACCAGCAGGACCGGCAGCACCGGGGACATGGACCACTTACCCATAGCCCAGTCCTTGATCTGTACTACAGCCAGCGTGAAGATCGGCACTAGGACGACCTGCATGGCTCCCATGATCCTGCGCGGATCTGAATACCACGGGCCCGTCAGCATCTGCAGGCCAAAGTTAGGCGCGTAAGCCAAGAACACCAACAGTGCGAACACCGCCCAAGTTCCCACCATCCAGCGAGAATGAGGAGTCTTCCACGCCTGACGCAACCCCAGAACCAGCAGCACCACAAAGACTGCGATCGCCATGACGAACCCAACCGTAAGCGGGAACGGTGGCACCGGCACGAACGGACGAACCACCGCGTCCAACAAGGAACGGTTGCGTTGGAAACTCGCCGTCGCCTGAGTCTTCGGGTGGAACACCGTCACCAAAACCAGCGCCAGCGTCGCAACGTAGAACGCAACAAACGCCACCACGTGTCCAACCTGGCCCCGTCGGCGAGCCCCCGTAATCAAACGCCACACCGCAGCAGTCAGTGGAATCACGACCATGACCAGGGCGTTAAAGAACGAAATCGGATGCAGCCCAACCGCACCCACGGCTGCTACCACAAAGATCAGTGTCCACAGCCACGTCCTCGCCCATTGACCGGACCCGAAAAGGCTACGCACCCACGCGTTGCCAACAATCCACGCCAGCGTCAACAGGGCTGGCAGAAGCGCCATCGAAGTGGCGTTCGGCCACTGCGCGTACATCGAAACGAAGTCGGCGGGGAAGCTCAAAGTCAGCGATGAAACCACCGCCGCAATCAGCATGCGACTGCGGTCATTCCACAGGTACTGCGCAAACGCGGTAATCGAAATGACCCACCAAACAAGGATCGCAACCGAAGTCGTGTTAACCGTTTGCACAACCGTCGAGGGCGTTGCGAACAGCGCCGTGAAAGCATGCCACGCGTCGGGATAGTAGCCGGTATGGCCGCCCTCTAGGGCCAGCAGCGGTGAAAGGCCCGCGAACTGGCTCGCGTTGCCGGTGTGCAGGATCGTCCACACCCCGTTGTAGTGGAAGGACGGATCCCACTGCTGTAGCGGATTTATGGGATTTGCAAATACCAGCAGGGGGATGAAAGCAATGAATACTGCTCCGGCGATGACGCCCATCAGCGGCCAATCCCAGCGCCAGGGCGCCTTGGAATAGCGAACTTTGCCGCGCCCTCGACGGACAATAAGGTCAACAACCAGACCAATCACCGCGATGACTAGCAGCGTGGTGACCACCAGTTCTGGCGACCACATGAAACCACGCGCGGGCGTTAGAACGACCGAGAAAACCGTTATCAGCGCGAACGTGATAAGTGGCGCTATCGCAATGTGAGTGAGCGTGTTAATGCGGCGGTCGGCGAACTGGAAGCTTGCAACGCGAAGCCATGTCCACCCCGGTGCCCACGCGACAATGAGCATTGCGACTAGGAACGGTAACTGCAGGAGCCAATTCATAACTATCTTGCACCGATCGTTGGGATGGGACGGTTGTAATATTTAGGCTACTTTAGTTAGTTGCCGTTCTTGTGTTCATCAGCGATCGTCGCTTCGGCGATCTCTTCGGCAACGTCGAATTCTTTCTTTCCGCGTACCTTGTGCAAGACGAACTCGAACACCATCGGCAGAAGCGACACGAAGATGATGATCATGATGATGACCGACAGGTTGTCGTGGATGAACTGAACGTCACCCAGCGCCGCGCCGATCAGCGTTAGGCCCGTGCCCCACAGGACCGCGCCCAGCAGGTTCCACAGGGTGAACTTGGAGTGCTTGTACTCCGCGATACCTGCCGCAATCGGCACGAAGGTACGGACGAACGGCACGAAACGGCCGATAACTAGCGATCGACCACCGTAGCGGGCGAAGAAGTTTTCTGCTTGAACCAGGTACTCCGTCTTGAGGAACTTCGCGTCATCCTTGAACAGGCGCCGCCCCCAGTGATGCCCGATGTAGTAGCCCACCTGGGATCCCGCAACCGCGCAAATCGTGATCGTGATGACCAGGACCGGCAGGCTCAGACCCAGCTGGGAGTGCAGGAGCCCCGCTGAGAACACCAGCGAGTCACCTGGAAGAACCGGGAATAGGACACCCGACTCGATGAAAACAATCAGCCCAACGCCGGCCAAGACCCACGGGCCCAAGGCAAGTAGAAGCGTTTCAGGGTCCCTAAACCACCCGATAATAGTTTCAAGAATCGAGGCCGATTCAGCCGGCGCGATCGGTGCCAGCGGAAAGTTCACAATGCTTGCCAAACTGGCCGCCACGCTCAAAGCTAGGTCCACTACATTTCCTCCTGGATTAATACTGATTCACAGCCTAGATGCAGAACCTGGAAACACCCCAGGAATAGGGCCGAAGTGTAGTTAGTTTCACCCGCATGGCTTTATGGGAGCAGGTGGTGGGAACGCGTAAGCTGGGACCATGACTGCTCAAGATACGACCGTGAGCGAGCCAACGCCGCTGTCCCGTCTGGGACATCCGGTGCTGGTTGCCGACCGTATCGCACAGCGAGTCCACCGCATGCAGGACCTTTTTGACGTGTTCCTTTCAGCGTTTGGAATCGCCCTGGTCCTACTTTTGGGTGCCTACGCGCAAAGCACAACCAGTGCAGTCACCGAAGATGTCCGCAGCGTCTTCAGCGGAGTTTTTCGCCAGATCGTCCTACTACCGGTCGCTCTGGTTGAGTCCGTGTTCGTCCTCGTCGCCCCCCTACTTGTAATTGGGTTACTTGCACGCCGACGTCGACTGCGCCAAATACTGGAATCGATCGGGGCCGGCGTTGTGACCGCCCTGCTGATGACGGCCCTAATAACCGCGAGCCCCTACCTGCCCGACGCCATTACCGGGGCGCTTACAATCACGACGGCGACGGAAAGTTTCTTTGCCCTCGATGTGCTGATGGGCGTCTTGGCGGCGTTTCTAACCGTTTCCGGGGAGGCAAGCCAAACCCGGATCATTCGCTACTCCTGGGTTTTCGTATTCGTACTTTCATTCATCTACGTCCTTCGAGGAACCCTGACACTTCCGTCCGCCCTCGTGTCACTACTAATTGGGCGACTCATCGGGTCACTAACGCGATACGCGTTCGGGTTCAACGACAACCGCGGCGGTGCAGTTGACCTGGTCCACGGCCTGCTCCACATCGGAATCGTGCCCACCAAAATCATTCGGGTAGACCTCGACACGATCGCGGATCCGCTTGAAACCACCGCCGTAATCGAAGATTCCACGCCCGCGTCAAGTACGTGGACCACCGCGTATTTGCCCCTAATTGAAGACGACGAGGCCGTCTTTGACACTGAAGACATTGAGCTGTCCACTCTGCCTTCGTCATCATCAGAATCGGACCGCCACTACGTGTGCTGGGATACGGCGGGCAAACAGTATGACCTGATCGTCCTCGACCCGGACCGCGAGCTGAAGTCGCTCGTGCACGACGTGTGGAGCAATATCCGCCTGAAAAACCTGGGCCGCTGGGTAGCACCATCCCTGCAAGCAACCGCGGAACGCGCCGCCCTCGTAAAAATTGCCGCCCACGAGTCCGGAGTTATGACCCCTAAAATTATTGGCGTCACAGCTGCCGGGGGATCTGTTTTCACAGTTCAAGAACCTGTTACGGAAGCGGATTTGCTCGCCGACTTGCCGAAAGAGCGGCTGACCGACGAAGTGCTGGACCGCTTCTACACCGAACTTAAGCGCGCTCACCGCCGCGGCATTTCACACCGTGCGCTTGACGAGTCCGCCCTCGCAGTCGATTCCGGAGATCGCACGTGGATTCTGAACTGGGAAGAAGGCCAGGTCGCAACGTCCACGCTGAACCGGCTCATCGACGTGGCCCAGCTGATTACGGTGCTGGCGCTCGCGGTGGGGCAAGAGCGCGCGCTTGAGTCTGCGCTACGCGTGTTTGGGCGCCGCACACTGCAGGTCGCAACGCCTGTAATGCAAAAGGCCGCTTTGCCCACAAAGACGCGCAAACGCCTGCGGGAAAAGAACATTTTGCCTGAACTGCGCCAAGAAATGCTTGGAGAAATCCCGCAGCAGCACGTGCCCGAAGTTACTGTCACACGATTCTCGCTTAAGACCGTCGTCATCGCGATCATTGGCGTGGTGGCGCTGTGGGCGGTCCTGGGGTCGCTCAACTTCGAAACGATTGTGGAGGCCGTTCAAAACGCTAACGGCTGGTGGATCCTCGCAGCATTCGTTCTGGGTCTGGTCACCTACTGGGGTGCGGCGCTGCCGCTTTCCTACTTCGTTCCCGAAAAGCCCAGCGTTCGCGAAACGACGCTCGTCCAGGTGGGTGCATCCGTGGTTGCGCTCGTCGCTCCGGCTGGAGTTGGCCCCGCGGCACTGAACCTGCGCTACCTGAACAAGCGCGGGGTTTCAACGCCGATTGCTGTTGCCACGGTTGCGCTGGTGCAGTTCACCCAGTTCGCAACCACTGTCGTTACGCTGCTCCTAGTTGTACTTATTACCGGGCGCGCCGCGGTTTTCGAACTTCCACCCGCGACCGTGTTCTACGCGCTTGGAGTGCTCGCGCTGATCATCACGATCGCCCTGGCTGTTCCGAAGATCCGCAACGAACTGTGGAAGCGCCTGGAACCGGCATGGAACCAGATTTGGCAAAGACTCGTGTGGGTTTTGGGCCAGCCGCAGCGCCTGGCAGTTGGCATCCTGGGCAACCTAATCATGACGGTGTCCTACGTGGCAGCGTTCGGCGCATCCCTAGCCGCCTTCGGGTACACACTGGACCCAACGACGCTTGCGATTACCTTCCTAGCGTCAACCTCGCTGGGATCCGTTGTGCCCTCCCCCGGTGGCATCGGCCCGGTCGAAGCGGCGCTCACGGCCGGCCTCACCGTCGCAGGGATTCCATCCGGTGTCGCGATCAGCACCGCCCTCGTATATCGACTGGTGACGTTCTACGCACGCGCACCACTTGGATGGATCGCGCTACGAATCATGCAGAAGAAGGACCTGCTGTAGACGCAAACTTCTGACCACGAAGCCCGAAAATTTGGCGGAATGTGAGCGGTTCCGCCTCCCATCGACTGGTTTTGGGGTCGAAAAAGTTTCCTTTTTGTGTGATTCTGCAATGTATGGCTACCACAAATACTTCTTCAACTTCGACGCTGAAGAACGTCCTCATCGTCATCGCGGTGATTTTGGCGATGGCGATCTCGTTCTTCATTGGTCGCGCAACCGCTCCCGAAACCAGCGCTTTGCCCTCCACTGATGGTACTTCCCAGGGGCAGCAAGATGATCCTTCAAATTCGGAGGGCGAGGCTCCCGAACGCGAAATGGGAGCTGACCAGCCCAAGTTTGCGGCGTCCCAGGAAGACCCCGACATCCTTGCTCTGCTTCAAGAGCAGCCCAAGCGTGAAGAGGGGGACCCGCGCGCGATCGGCGCAGTAGACGCCCCGGTAGTCATGGTTACCTACGAGGACTTCTCCTGCCCCATGTGTACGGTCTTCTTCCAAGAGACCTACCCGGAGCTACAGAAACTCGTTGACGAAGGTCAGCTACGCATCGAGTTCCGCGACCTTGTAATCTTCCCTAACTACGGTTCCAACCACGCCGCCCGCGGCGCACGCGCGGCCGCCAACCAGGGAATGTTCTGGGAATTCGTTGAAGCCGCATTCGATTCAGCCGGTGCTGGAAACCACCCCTCTTATGACGCGGACACCGTCACTAAGATCGCTGAGGAAGTCGGCATCCCCGACCTCGCGAAGTTCAAGACGGACTACGAGTCAAAGGAAATTGAAGAAGCAGTCGATGCTGAAACCCAGCACGGCATCTACAACCTGGGGATCTCCGGCACGCCATTCTTCATTGTGAACAACGCGGTGATCTCGGGCGCGCAACCCACTTCCTTCTTTGTGAACACGATCCAAAATCAGCTTGAGGAAGCTAAGTAGCCTATGGAGATTTCGTACCTAGCAGCCTTTATCGGCGGCCTACTGATGCTTTTCGCACCGTGTGCCGCCATGCTACTTCCCGCCTTCTTTGCCTACGCATTTACGTCCCGCACCACCCTGCTCGCGCGCACCGCGGTGTTCGCTCTAGGTGTCCTGCTGGTACTCGTGCCGCTAGGAGCCTTCGCCGGGACGCTGGGTGCATTCATCCGTTCACACGCTCACATCGTCACCCTGGTAGCCGGAATACTGGTGATCGTCCTGGGCCTGTTGCAAATGTTTGCGGTGTCCTTCCCGGTGCCGCAGTGGGCATCAAAGCTAATGACTCCGCAGGGCGGATCAGACGAGGCGGGCGCCCCATCCAACCTGGCGACCTTCGCGCTCGGCGTTGGCTACGCAATCGCAGGCGTTGGATGTTCCGGCCCAATCCTTGGAGCTGTCCTCTCTTTTGCCACCCTGGGTGGAAGCGTGTGGGCAGGCGCCCTACTGATGGCCACCTTCGCACTCGGCATGGTGCTTCCGGTCGGCATTCTCGCCCTCCTATGGAATGCATTCAATCTGTCCGAAAAATCGTGGCTGCGCCCCCACCCCGTCAAACTGTTTGGCCGCTGGACAACGCGCATGAACGTGATTTCCGGCGTCCTGTTCGTCTTGCTGGGCGTCATCCTAGTTTTCTTCGGCGGACAGTCGGGACTTCCGAGCGTATTTACGTCCTCCCAGCAAGTGGAAGTAGAATCAAAGATCATTGAGGCCGTAGCTGGCGTGCCCGGATGGTTGTTCTTCGCCTTTGCGGCAGTGATAATCGCTATTATCGCTATTACCGTGAAGGAGAAGCGTAAGGGTGACAGCTAAACAGCGCAGTGGGCTGCTGCGACTATTCGCAGAGTTCTTCGCCGTCCTTATTGTGGCGGCAGCGCTGAGCTACGCTGGTCACGCGCTGGTGGTTAGCCGTGGGCATGAGCCCACTCCCGCGATGTTTAAGCTTCGCGAACCCGTGCACGCCGTTTTTGAAATCATCCTGCCAATGATTGTCGGCGCATTCATGGTGCGGTTCTTCGGCAGGCGCCAAAATCTGAGCCACGTCATCTGGCGCGAACCCGAGTTTGTGGCTCCAGAGCTGGGTGGGAAAGCTCCCACGTACGCTCCCCCGCTCGACACGAGTGATGACATTCTGATGGGTTCAGCGCTGTCCTCAGAGCCGGAGCCGTTCTACGACCTGCACGTGCAACCGCGGATCTCTAGGTTGTGGTGGCTGATCGGAACCATCACGTCGCTTGCTGCTGTGCTGATTATTATTTCGGGTTTTGTTCAAGCCGAGATCGCTCCGGGTGCAGCCGTGACCGGTATGATCGCAGCGTTTGCGTGGGCATTCACGCAGGAATACCTGCTGCGGGGCCTAGTCGTTGCGGAGATGCGCAGGATTAGTCGTCGCGCCCGCTGGACGTTCATCATGTCCGCGCTACTGTCAACGATTTGGATGATCCCAATCGCAATAACCGCAGCATCGTCCTCGCGAATCCTGGTCCTGATACTTTTGGGACCACTTCTGACCCTGCCTACCTACGCGCTACGCCGCATGTTCACGACCCTGTGGGCGCCAATAGTCGCACAGTTCCTGTTCATCTCTGTTTTCTTCGTGCTCATCTAGCTGCACGTAACTAGCCGAACGCGCGCGGGATAACCTTCACCGGATCGGCGATGGTGCCGGGCGCTTCAGTGAGTTCTTCCGCATCACCCATTACTGATTTCAGGTGGTCGTAGAACAACTGCGCGTCCGCGTCCGTCAGCATGGAGCCCGGGTGGTTCGCCTGCTCATAGCTGGACGCAATGAAAACCTGGTTTGTAAGGTCATCTAGTACAACGCCCGTGTACTTGGCGGAGTCCACGTGAGCACTGCCTTCCGCAGGAACAGTGATCGTGGCGTGTGCAATGTAGCCGTTCTGGGTTCCGTATCCCATCTCCGGATGCATATTGGAAACCAGATTGCCGGTACCGAAGAATGCCCACATGCCCTGGCCGTCAACTCCGCCCTCGAATTTTTCAATCGGTTGCGGGACGTGCACGTGATGCCCCAAGTACAGGTCAATAACGCCGGACTGTGCGAACGCTTCCGCCCACTCGATCTGACGGTCTGACGGCTCCGCCTGGTATTCAACGCCGCCATGAGACGACACGATTACTACGTCGGCGCCCTCATCGCGCGCCTGCTTTGCAAGCTCGATCATGTGGTCCGGGTCGTCGCGGTTAACTAGCCACGGATTCTCATCGATTTCGGGGACAACCTCGTAGTTCAGACCGTAGGTGAACGACAGGTGCGCAACCTTGATATCGCGGCCGTCCTTCGTGATCGTGTAGTACTGAATCGGATCCTGATCGCCCGCGCGCGACGTGCCCGTGAAACCAAGACCCTGCTCGGTCAGGATATCGATCGTGTCTTCCACACCGCCCCATCCGCGGTCCCATGAATGATTCGAGGCCGTGGAACATCCGTCGTAGCCAAGCTCTTTGGTAGAGCGTGCCCACCCGGCCGGTGCTGCGAAAACGGGGTAGCCGCTCGCGCTGGCCTCATCGTAAGTTAGCGGTACTTCCTGGTGACACAGAGCTAGGTCCGCACCTTCAATGAACGGCTTAATGTCTGCCACTAGCGGAGCGTAGTCGTAGGTTCCATCAGCTTGAATGGAGTGTTCTACGACCGGCATGTGCGAAAGCACGTCGCCGGTGCCAACAACCGTGAATGTGACGTCCGGTTCGGGTTCCGTTGCCTCCGTGACCTCCTCAGAGGCCGCGGGGTCAGTTACCTGCACGTCAACGGGAGTGCCATCAGCGCCCTCGTCAGTCGAAGAAGAACACGCGGAAAGTGGCAACGCGAACGCGGCTGCAGTGGCGATAAGAATGGTTAGTTTTGAAGGCTTCATTTTTCCACTTGGGTTGAGGTTGGGTCTGGAGCAAGGGCTCATGTACTGAGGATAGGGGCTACTCTATGTTCTGCGCGGGTTCTTCATACAGTTCGGCCTCAATGTTGCGGGTCATTTTGTCAATAATTTCTTGCGTAACCCAGGATCCATCGGCGTTCCGGTACGGATTTCCAGGGACCAGGTTTTGATCCAAGCCGAGCACACTTCGCCAGATTGGGATCAGCTCCCGGTGGTAGGTGTGGCCGTGCCCGTCCGCGGCAAGCCCCGCGATCGGCAGGTCCGTTGACACCTGGATGAAAGTTGCACCGCGCGTCCACTGCATGTCCGGATTCAGATCAGCGCGCGCAGGTTCGCGCAACCAGTCGGGCGGGGTTCGAACCAGCTCCGGCTTCCACCACACCACCGGATCAGTCGCGTGCTGCAAGTAGACAAAGCGGGGATAGTCCCACTGCGGAAGCGAACGACCGTAAATATCGGTCTGCAGATCCTCCGGCTTAGTCGCAAACCGGATGTTGCGGCCGTTATTTACAACCGGGGCGATCTCCGGACTTCCCAGGTGGCGTTCCGCTGTCAGCTTTTGCCACAGCGGCGTCGAATTCGGAGTTCCCGCCCATACCGCGCCATCCACCTGCGCGATCATGTCAGCCTCGTCCTCGAAAATCGCCTGGGAACCAAACGCGCCCAGCGAAACGCCGTGCAAATAGATCGCGGGACGATCCTCTTCGGGAATTTTTTCCAGTTCGGTCATAACGGCGTGGTAGAGAACTTTGGCGGCCTCGGCGGGCTTATCGAACTCGCGCAGGAACGCGATCGCAGACGGCACGTATGAATACTGCATCGTCACCGTGGCGCAGTCCCCCCGCGTCAAATATTCAACCGGCTGAATGCCCCATTCTTCGACCCATCCAGTTCCCGTGACAGTTGAAAGGACGAGGACAGAGCGGTCAAAAGCGTGGGTGCGGCGGATCTCTTCAACTACGATCTGTGCAACATCTTCGAGGTCGCGATCGTGTGCCAGACCCGCGTAGATTCGGATCGGTTCCTGCGCTTCTTGGCCGGTGACTTCAGCGATATCGCTGGCCCGCGGACCACGCGAGAGGAAGCGCTTGCCCTGCACGCCAATGTTCTCCCACTTCTCAAAGGATGCGGGGGAACCCGACCGTTCGGAGACGTAGGGCTGTTCTACGCCGGGTTCTTGCTCCTGGTCTTTCTCGGCGAACATTCCGTAGGCATACTCCATGCCCTGTTCAAACAGAACGTCTGAGGTCACAAACACAACGACGAACAGCACGACGATCGTGGCTGCCAGGCCCGCGATCCAGTCCGGTAGCCACTTCCTGGCGGTCCTTTTAACGACGCGCCACAGGCCGCGGATCATGACTGCCAGGCCCGCAATCGCCAGGGAAATCACGATCGCCGTAATCGTAGCGACCAGGTAATCCAGGACCGTCATGGGCGACATTCCGGTTAGTTTCGCGGCCCCGTTGTTTGAGTGATACGACCGCACCAGGCTCCACACAATCCAAATAATCGCGGCAGCGTACAGCGCGCGTGTGCCCCACTTGATCCAGGTGTGGTTGGCGGAAATCTTGATACCAGCGGCGGTCCAAAGGGTCTCAAGAAGCCAGCCCAGTAGTGATCCGGTGCCGTAGCCGATGGCCAGAAGTAGTCCAGACGCGACTCCCTGCCACCACCATGTCGTAGGTAGCAATGACGGCGACATTGAAATCACGAACATGATCAACGCGCCAATAAGGCCTACCGTTGATCCCGGAGTTAGGCGCGACAAGAACCGACCCAGCGCAAGTTCCCGCGCGGTCTTTTCTAGCTGCTCACCCGACTCATCGTGAGGGGCAATCGCCTGACTTTTTTTCACGCTCCAATCTTATCGACAAGTAAAAGTAGATGAAGAGCGATGTTAACGTGCGATCCAATCAGCAAGATCCATGCGTTTCCCAGTGTAGAACGGCGTGTCGATACGGGTGTAGACACGAGCTTCGACCTCGCGCTGTTTACGTAGTACACCCATCACACGGTCCAGCGAGTCAGCTTCCAGTGCGAGCATCCATTCATAGTCACCCAGTGCGAAAGCGGCCAGTGTTGAGACCTTCACGTCTAAGAAGTCGGACCCGTTCATTCCGTGCTCGCGTAGCATGGCGCGGCGACGATTCGGGTTCAGGTAGTACCAGTCCAGGGAACGCACAAACGGATAAACCGCGATCCAGTCCCGCGGTGCTGCACCCGCGATGCAGGCGGGCAGGTGGCGGGCATCAAACTCAGCGGGAATATGCGCGGCCATTGAGTTCCAGTGCGGCTCCAGGTACTGGCCCAGGCTCGACTGGCGCAATGCCCGGTAGGCGGCCTGGACCTTGTCTGCTGCATCGCCGTAGAACCAGACCATTAGGTCCGCGTCCTTCTTGAAGCCCTCCGTGTTGTAGAACCCGCGGACTTCAACGCCGGTAGCTGAAATCGCGTCCTCAACTTCGCGGGCAAGCTCCTGCGCACTTGCAACGTCGTATCCGCCCAAATCCTTAAACACTGCGAACAGGAAGTAGTGGTCCTTTGAGTTGACCTCATCAGGGTTTACCTCATGATCGCGCGGATCTGCCGGACCATCCTGGTGGCCCGTGGGGTGGGGATAATCCTTGCCTCCGTGCGGGTGCCCCGCCCCGTGCGGGTGGCCTGCCGACTTTGAACCATGGGAGTTTTCTGTACTCATTTTGTCTCCATCTATCGTCTTTGATTGAGAAATCGATTGCGGAACAGGTGCACCGGGATACTGCCTGCAGCACGTGTCTGGATCGGCGTCGTGCCACTGCAGCCCGGTTAGCCGCGGATCCAAACCATCGCGCGCTGCTTGTGCACGCCTAAACAGCAGGTCACGCAAACCCGCCACAAACTGCGGATCAATCCCAACCGTGTCCGCGCGAACATAATCAACGCCCGCTTCAGCGGCAGTCTGCGCGGCTTCAATATCGAGGTCGTGAACGACCTCCATGTGGTCTTGAATAAACCCAACGGGTGCAACTATTACTGACTTGACGCCCTGCTTTGCTCTTTCTGCGATCGCATCATTGACATCGGGTTCCAGCCACTTCGCCATCGGCGGGCCTGATCGCGAACAGTAGGTTAGCTCCCACTGCGGGTCGAGCTTTCGGATCCGATCCGGCAAAGCTTGCATTACCGCCTCGATTGCATCCATGTGCTGCTGGATGTAGTCGTTGCCCTGTAGCCCGGAACTTTCCTGCATCCCAACCGGGATCGAGTGGGTCACAAACATGATGCGCGGATGCACATCCTGCCTCTGCGAAAGCTCATCCCAAGTGCGAGCCACAGCATCCGCATTAGCTCCAATGAAACCTTTGATGTTGTAGTAAAGCGGTGCTCTTTCCACCTGCAGATCAGCTGCGCCAGCCACGCCCTCGTCAATCAATTCCTGCCTGGCGTTCCAAACGTCTTCACGGTACTGACGACAACCCGAATACGATGCGTACGCGGCCGTTGGAATCATCAAAATGCGGCGGTGGCCGGCGTGAATCATGCGGCGCAGTGTGTCTTTGAAATACGGGTGCCAGTTGCGATTACCCAGGTAGATCGGGATTTTTGAACCGGCGTCTCGCAAGGATTCCTGTAGCGCGTCTATCAGTTCATGGTTTCGCGCAATGATTGGCGAGACTCCGCCGAATCGTTCGTAGTGTGTACCAACTTCGGCAAGGCGTTCATCGGGAATTCCCTTGCCTTTCGTGGCGTTTCGCATGAATGGAACGACGGCGTTTGGCCCGTCCGGTCCGCCGTAGGTTGCCAACAAAACTGCGTCAAAAGGCGCCATTGGGTCGAAGGCGATTGTCAAGCCGTCTCCTCTTCTTCGCTGTCAAAACTAATGCCCGTCACCATTTCCAGGGCGTCAATAAATTCATTCGTGAGGCCGTTTGCACCCGCCGCGTGGGCAGCCGCCGTGGGGTGGTGCAAGAGCCGATTGGTGAGCCGTCGTAGCGCTCGTTCAACATCTGCTCTGTCCAGGTCGCGCTGGGGCAGATTCGCCATTTCTTGCGCGATGTAGCCTGAAACCAGTCCTCGCATTTGCACGATTACCGGGTCGATCTCTCGCGCGGCTTCGTGTGCTTCGTGTTCCTTCACC
>FZPS01000158.1_pt44 | contig 29832 bp, 23 predicted proteins | sample 1817821 | NCBI WGS metagenome assembly FZPS01 (sample SAMEA104158645, study PRJEB21678) | metagenome | place: Germany | collected 2015-04-21
AGAACAAACAATAGCAGATGCAGTTTTAGACAGGATAGTAAACTCATCACACAGAATAATACTTAAAGGTGAGTCACTTAGAAAAGGAAAAATAAGTACAACTAAATAAAATTATTAACTTTGCCAAATTGATAGTTCAGCCAGTGGGTGGGTATCACCGGAATCACTGGGTGGATATCACCGGAATATCAAGAGTGGCACTATCAGACCGAAATACACACGTTTTTCTTTAAATGTTAAATGGTTACTAGTAAAACAATTTATTTTTTTGGATTACAAATCCTTATTACTGTGTTGATATTAAATTTAAAAGAACAGCGAACGAAAAATTTAATTACGGTTTTTAAACGAAGCTAACGTCACAAAGATATATAAAACTTACCGGGAAATTCGCACTTCTAATTTGAACTTATCAGGTTGATAAAAAAGATCATTTATTCCTATGATTTGAGAGCGAAAAAGAATATTTGTAAACGGTAATTAAGAATGCATCATTTTCGGTAATTTCGAGTGCAGCGTTTTTGGTAACAAGAGTGCAACACTTTCGGTAACAATGATGCAGCATTTTCAGTAACAATAGTGCATCAGTTGCAAAGATAATTTATTCGTTAATATTCTCATTCTACTTTTCTTTGTTTTTTTTCCTGTTCTTTTTTAAAAATTGTTTTTCTGTTAGCCAGACGATAGCTTTTCCCCGATAACTGCAGGAGCTCACATTTAAATAAAATCCTGTCCAGCAGCGCTGTTGCCAGCACCTCATCGTCAAGTGAGCGGGCCCATTCCGCGGGTGATTTGTTGGTGGTGATTATAAGCGATGTGGATTCATATATGCTGTTTATAAAGACAAAGAGAAGGCTCCCGTCATCACGGCTGACAGGTATATTCATCAGATCATCTATAACAATAACATCTGCATTAGTAAGATTTTTATGTTCCCTTTTTGCACTGGCAACTATATCTTTCAGCTTCAGGGTGGTTAGTATTTCATCCATGCTCCTGAAGTAGGCTTTATATCCCTTGTCAATGGCATCGGCACAAAGGCCGGCAGCAATAAATGTTTTACCCACGCCACAAGGCCCCGTGAGCATGAGATTATAGTTCCCATCAACCCAATGCAGCTCCCTTAGTTGATTTAGCTGGGTAGTACTCAAGCCGTTCGATATGCTGTGGTCATACAAATCCAGATCATGTGCCAATGGAAGCCTGGCAGCTTTTAAACGTAATATTTTCTGTCTTTCTTCACGCCCCTTTATTTCCATTTCCAGTACCCGGCTTAGAAAATCATCATAACTCGGCGACTCTTTTTGTGCTTGAAGAAGTATATCCTGAGCATTGGCAGTCAACCCGGAGAGCCTTAGCCTCTTTGCATATCCTCGTATGGTGGTTGTTTTATCCGTTATCATATCATTTGGCATTAAAGAGGTTTTGATACACGTCAATAGAGGATTTGTTGGGCTTGATATTAACCATTAATCGTGTTTCAGGTGTACCGAGTGGTTTAATTTCTGCTTCTTCATTATTCCCGGGGGCAGCCGTACAGGAGGAGAGTATCGATTTGAAGTCATTGGCGCTGAAGAGCTTTTTACTTATACACAAGTCAAGTGCTTTGTCACTGTCTTCCTGCTCATATTTTGCCAGGCAGTTCAGCATAACCGTCAGCTGGTCTCTTATATACCTGGGATAACGTTCTTTTAGTTTAGTTACGAAGATGTCCGCACCGGATTGATCCGTGAACAGGCTCTTTACCTCGTCAACGAGCTTTTTAATACTCGCTGACCTGTCGCGTTGATGGTTATTATTTACAATGTTTTCTCCTCGGCCGGCGGCAATAAGATGCTTTGTCAAAAGCTCCCCATCCATGGTTTTAATAACCAGGGTATCATCTTTTTCATCGACAAGCACCCTGGTTTCTTCACCACGGTACGTGCCAAAGGGAAGGGAGTAAAGGCTGCCCTTATAACGGAGCTTGTTTGTGCTTAACACCTTATGGCCTGTTTCAATAGCTGAAGAGGTAACGGGTATATAGGGTTGCAGTTCCTTGCATTCCGAGCACCACACCTCGTAGGGAACCTTGCAGGTGGTGTTATGAACCATGCCGTTACCGGTTCTGCTCAGCCAGCCTTTAGCTTCTTCATTAAGATTATCGAGGCTGCTATAAGGCCTGTTCAGTAAAAAGTTCTGTTTGACATACTTGACAACGTTTTCTATTTTTCCTTTACTTTCAGGGTCAGCCTTCCGGCAAAAGACAGGCTTGAACGGGCGGCTCTTGATATAGCTGTCAAAGACGTCTGTCATGCGGTAATCTCCTATATTTTCATCGTAAAGGAAAACAGAGTCTTGGTCATAGACAATAAACTTCGGTATCCCGTGGAAGAAACGAAAAGCAAGTTCATGGGCGTAAACGGCATCTTCACTGGTAAAAGGCCTGTCCAGGAACCAAATGAACTTGTAGCGGCTATGTTCCAGTATCATGCCGAAGACGTACACTTTGATCTTTGAGCCATCGCCTTTGCGAAGGTTGTATTCTCCAAAGTCAGCCTGGGCATACTTTCCCGGTGGTGTATCGGGAAGTGGCCCGTACTCGCGCCCTTTGACGGGCTTTATCTTTGGCAGGTTGTACTCCTGGCGGATCTTCATAACGTAGTTGTATACAGTCTTCGGAGATACATCAGGGAAAAAGGGATAGTTCTCTTTTAACCAGTCGTGCATCTGCGCTGCCGGCGTATCCTGAAACTGGTTAAGACGCTCGACGATAAAACTTTTGTAAGGATCGAGAATACATTCGCGGTAGCTTATACTCTCCGAGTACTTTTGAAACTCGTTATGATCCATCGAAAGGTACTTCTTTACGGTTCTGAAGCTTATACCCAGGTAACTGGCGATCCATCGCATCGATTTGTCGTGCTCGTGATAAAGCTTGTGAATGGTGTCATGCATAATGTAGCGGTCTAATAATTTTCTTTCCTTCTCTGTCATAATACTTTTGATTTAAAATTATGACTCAAAGGTGGAACTAATTTATTAAAAACGATGTATTGTTGTTACCGTTTTCGCTGCACCACTGTTACCATTTTTGTTGTACTCTTGTTACCATTTTCGCTGCTCTGTGATTGCCGTTTTTGCTGTATTTCTAATTACTTGTTACAATATTGAGGTTTGTAAGGCAGCTGTTGATATTGTATAACTATTCAGATCGTACAACAGAATTCCGAAGTTGATATAAGGTTTTTAGCAGATAACAACAGACTAACGGACGTAAAATTTAATTAAATACTCAATTCTTCCAAAATATTAACAAATACAAATGGGTTGTGAAATTTCATATTTTCGTAGTACCACTTTTTTTGAAGATATTCAAAACCAGCATTGGCATAACCTTCCAATTGTCTTATAAATTCTGCGACAAATGCATCAATTGCTTCGGAACTTGCATTTTCTAATTCAATCCATTTGAATCCAAAGTCTTCTGATTTGTTGAGTAATAGCATAACAATATAATCTCGTATAGAAGTCGGATTCCACTGAGAAAAAACAAAAAAATCATTCGATTTTTCGTTTGGTTTAATAAAATTTTGCTCTCCTAATTTATATCCAATTATGAAGGCATACATATAGGTTTGGTAAAATGCACCGAAAGAAGAAAAATTGCCTTTTCCGCTTGCATCGCCTTTTTTGGAAATACTCTCAATTAAAGAGCGATATTGTTCTTTATATCTTGGTCTTTTCTGACCGATTAAATCTCTTAATTGTGAACTATCCATAATTTTATTCTTTATAGCATTTATTTTTTGTTACTAAATTTGTTGTATCGGCTTGTTCTTCAATATAATTAACATAGAAAGTACCAGGAATTTCACCATTTTCCATTCTTTTCAAAATCTTGTTGCCTAAATCATTTAAATAGTTTTCGGAAGTTGAATCATACAATTCTTTGATAAGAATTATACTTTGTGTGAAAACATTAGGTGCGACTTTGAAAAAGTTGTTTATGAAATTATCGCCAAACTCCGAAAACGGTGCATCTGAAATGAACGGGTAATCAAATCGTTGGTTCCCAATTTTTGAAGATATTATAGCCATAATGATAGATAATTGTTTCATTCGTTGAAACCCTGTACCAAGCCCAGTAAGTTCTCCATCATTGACATTTTTTATAGAAACTTGAACAGTTCCATCTGCCTGCTTCGAGAAATTTAATTTACCACCCAATGATAAATTACCTTGTGTGAGTTCTGCATATTTTATGTTGGCATTTTCTTCTAATGATTTTAAAATTTCATCAAAAATTCGTTCTTTTGTATTGTGAAAAATATGCTCAACGTTTAACATTGTTTTTTTGAATTGTCGATAACGTTCAATTTCACTGTTTGTGCTGATATTTTTAATTTCTTCTTCAATTTGTCTCAACCGAGCGCTCCAATTTTTTATTAATTTTTCCGCCTTTCGAATATCTTTATCTTTTTTTTCAATTGTTTTTTCTGCAAGAGTGTAATCTGAAATATATCGTTTATCAGTTATATCTGAGTTAGTTTCACTACCACCTGCATTTAAAAATTCGAGTTTAGCATTTTCTTTTTCTTCTTCTTTTTGTAAGATTAAATCTTCCAATTTATCAATTTCTTCTCTGTATTCTTTAATTGATTGTGCGATTTTAGGAATGCTTAAAGAGAATGCACCTACAGTTGTCTGGATACTGCTGTAAAATGAGTTGAAATCGTTTTTATTTAATTTTTTTTCGCTCGTGGGGCGTTCCATTACCATTTTTATATGCTTCCAAAATTCTGAATCTTTAGGGGCTGGACGTCCACAGACTTCGCATTTTTCTGTTTGCAGCATTCTTTGTAATGAAGGAATGTCCGGTGAGCCTTCTGGAAGCTTAATTGGGTTATCTATTGCTTTCTGAGTTGCAATATCGGCAGTCAATTCTTGCCTGCGTTTGTCGAATAATGTAATCTGATCTTCCAATCCCATCAATATCCATGGACAATTTTCAGAAAATAACATAAAGGTGATATTTTTCTCCATGTTATTTTTCTTTTCTTTTAGTTGATTGATTTCATTTTCTAAAGTTCTTCTAATTTCACGAAACTTTTCCCTATTTTTGGCATTTAATAAAATTGCTTCTAATGTTTCTTTTTTCTTTTTAGCCTCAGACAATTCTGTTTTATAGGTTTCAATTTGTGCTAATGTGTTTTCTATACGATCTTCGAGTAATTCTCTTTCTTGAATTAACTCATTAACTTTGTTATTCGTTGCATTAAATTCTCTTTCCTTGTCATTTGAGAGTTTTTTAGCTTTTCGAGATAAATCTTTGCTAATTTCGCAAATTTCAATTAAATTTTTAATACCCGCCAATACTTCAATAGTAGAAGACAAACCTTTGTGGGAAGATAAATCTACCAATTCTTCAATAGATTCTCCTTGTAATAAGGCATAGTTTATCAATTCGGGAGAGATAATTTTTTTTATAATTTTTTCTTTATCCGCAACGTCTAAAACAGGAATGTCGCGGTTCTCAATAGTTTGCATAATTTCTAATTTTTCATTGGTTTTCCAACTCTTCCCTTCTTTATTAAATTGAACAATCTTGGTAACAGAGTATTTATTATCATTTTCTATAAATGATATATTTACTCCCATATCAAAGTTGTTTTTTTCATTTATCGCTTTTCCTGAAGCCATTTTCTGGAATGAAGATGAAGCACTAACCATTCTTTTTAAATCCGAATCATATACTTTATCTTTTAAAATCCAAAGAATGCCATTATAGAATTTGGATTTGCCCATATTATTATCGGCATTAATTATATTAATACCTTCTTTGAAATAATAAGTATTTTCATCAAAACTTCCATAATAGTTATAAAAGTTTTGAAAACTAATCGATTTAATTATTGTTCCCATATTTATAACTGCATTATTAATTTTTGAATGTTTTGAAAAATTTGTTCTTTACTTTTATAATTTTCTTGACCACTTATTATTGTTTTTATTATTTCGATAATCCGATATTCAGATTTTGTAAAAAAGTTCTCTTGTTCCAAGTCTTCTTTGGGAATTTGAAAGATCTCCTGTAGCTCGGGTGATTTTAATACTTCGTTGAAAATTTCCTCAGATGTCATGTTTTTAAAAAATTATTGATTTATATTCAAAATAAGTTCAGATAAGATTATATTGTAAAATTGAGCAACCTCATCTAAAGATTGAAGAGCGCCAGTGTAATTATTGGTTGCTAAGTTTGCAAAGTAAGCTACACGTTTTAATTCACCTTTTACTAAGTTTTTTTCCATATTCCAAAACTCCTTAGAGTAATAGGATGTTTGAAAGTTAGGAACGACAACTATATCATAGATATGAGCAAAAGTTTTCGCGGGATGTTTGCGTAACAAACGACCACGACGTTGAATGAATTGTCGGGGATTACCCGTGCTTGAAACGAAAATTCCATATTCGGCTCGTGGAATATCAACTCCTTCGTCCAAACATTTCATTGCGAACAAAACATTAATTTGACCGTTTTCGAATCCCTGTAAAATAGCTTTTCTTTCAGTTTTACTGTTTTTGCCTGTATAAGTATTGCACGTTGTATTCGGAAAAATTTCTTTGGTTATATCAAGCATTTTTTTTATAATGGTTTCTTCATAAGTGTCTGTTTCAGAATCATAATCTGAATTTGAATATAAAATAGCTTCATCTGAATCAAACATTTTTTTACCTTCTGGTACGTATACAAAGCAATACTTTAATTTTTCTTGTCCTATTTCAGTAATTATTTCTTTGAAAACACGCATTTTGTCGGCTGCTTTATGTAAAATACGTTTACGAGACATTAATAATTCTTTTGCTTTTTGCTCATCTTTAAATTGTTTTGTAGTATTATCGAGTAATCGCAAAAGTTGTTCTGTAATTGATGTATATTGTTGCATTTCATTGTCATTTAGATAAGCAATTTTAGGATAGTAGCAATACTTCATAAGTCGATTTTCGTCAATTGCTTTGCTCATCGGAAAGTTATAAACATAAGGGGGCTTATCATTGAAAAAACCTTCCAACTCTGCTGTTCCTTCTTTATCATAAATTCTATTTGGTGTTGCAGACAATGCGATTCTTCTTTTAATATGCAATGTTCTGAAAACAGAACGAACTGATTCGCAACCAATATTGTGTGCTTCATCTGCTATTAAAATCATATTTTCGGACAGTTGAGGCAATATTTGTTGAAAATCTTTATTCGTAAAAGATTGATAAGTAGAAATAATAACAAAATTCACTTTCTTGCCCCTGGTAAGTTTGTCTGCCAGTTTTACAATTTGTTGTCTCCATTGCGAATTTTGAGAAGAAACAGTAATTACATTTTTAAAATCGAATAGAGCTATTTCATCAATCCATTGTTCAACCAATGCAATTGTTGGGACTAAAATTAAAAGTTGATATAGGCCATCTAACTGATATTCTTTCAAAGCACAATTTAACGCAGTGATTGTTTTTCCTGTTCCCGTTGCCATAGCAAAAATACCACGCTTCTCGTTTTTTATCCATGCTTCATATGCTTCAATTTGATATGGTCTTGCTCCATCAGGGTATTTATATGGAAAATGTGGTTCTTTTATCATTTGAATATTATTTGAAATTTCCTCTTGTCTTATTTTCGTACTGGTATTGAGTTTTTTTATAATTTCCTTTTCTTGGATCAATAGTTCGTCTATATCAACATTAGGATAGGTCTTCGCTATTTCGTGGCAAAATTTATTTGCCGGAAAAACTAACACATTGTTATTTGAACCATTCCAAATTTCTGTAAAATCTTGTTCACTAATTTCAATGCGTTGACGGTTATCTTCACTTTTCCACGAACAAGTACATTCAATTGTTTCAATATTTTTTACTAATGCAGTTGCTGTTAAATTCATTGATCCAGTAAAAGCAACTTTATCACCATTTTTATCTGTAAAAATGCCAAACTTTTCGTGTGCAAGTCCTCCATTTTTAGGTATAACAATTTTTATTTCAATTCGTCCATTCTGAATTAAATAGGATAAGCATTTAAAAAAATGTTCATCTCTTTTTGACAGAGTTGCTTTTAAAACATAAAAAGATTGAAGAATATATTCTTCAAAATCAATTTTTTGGTCATTTTTCAAAAGATTGTAATCGTCTTCGGTAAGGTATTGGTTTATGTACATACGCATTATTCCTCCGTTACTTATAAAATGAGCAAAACCTACCGAAAGGATATTGAATGAAGCTGAGCTAAAATAGCCTAATCCAATGTCAAATTTAGTACTGTTAGATAATGCCAACTCACAAAAATCTACTGGAGAATCTTTTCTACCTGTTGAATATCTGTATTTGAAATCTTTGTCTTTTAACATATCAAATCAATTTTGTAAGCGCGATATATTTCTTGCGTTGTTCATCACTTAATCGATCGTTTAAGAAATCGTCCTTTGTTCGTTGTAACCAACTATAGAGGAATTTTTCATCTCCTTTAGGGAAAGGAGCACGCTTGTTCTTAAGTAAAAAATTTTTTAATTTATTGTAATTTAGATTCCATTTATAATTATTTTCATCTTTCTCATAATCAATATATTGATTTTTGATTCTTTCAACTTCTTTTTGCTGATTTGCATTGATTTGTTGTTTACCAGTTACGATTCTAAGCCACCAATGATGGAGAGATTTTTCTTCTTTATTGTTAGAAACAGAAAAAGGGAAACGCTTGTTTTCAACGATAAATTTTTCCAAATCTATTAATCGTTGTTCAAAAGTTCTGCGTTTATTTTTTTTTGCTTCTATTTCTTTATATTCAGCTGAATATTTTTTACTTGCTAATCCAAATAAGTTGTTGTCATAAAAAGAAAACCTTTTTAGAGTATCGTTGCACATACTTGTCCTAATACTTGAAATGTTAGTTCTAGGAAAATGTTGTAAAACATAATTCGCAATATCTTCCACAGTTTGTGGTGATTCATTTTTCAATAAAAATTCTATAATTGCATCGCGAATTGTTCCTGTTCGAATATGTTTCCACTCCTTGAGTGTGTAAACACTATTTCTATTTCTATATGATATGGACTTATGTTTTTGCAAATAAGGGCGCAATTGTTCAGGTTTGGTATATTTATGTTCAGGTAAAATTTTTTTAAACTCTGAAAAAATCTCGTCTAAGTGCATCGGGTTTCCTTTCTGTTGCAAAATTTCATAAACTACATCAAAAGGATTTTTTTCCTTGGTTGCTGGTATTTTTATTAGTCCATTAATATCTTCAGAATACAAGCCAAATTGGTGTAGCAAAATATCTCTTACAATGCTTGTTACTTCATCTATTTTAGTAAAATTAAAATTTATCCAATTTCTAGAATTAACAATATAATCTTCAATGTTTAGAAGATATTCGGTTTCATTATTTAGTAAGATATTGTCAAATTCTTCTATTATTTTTTCAAAATCAAAAATATCAGTAAATTCTTTTCTTATCAAAAATACAGATTTCCATGATTTATTTCTATTGTTAATGTCAAAACCTCCATAAAGTGTAAATTCATCTCTAAAGATGTATCCAATAATTTGCATCACAAATTCAACGGAAAAATGACATTGCTCTTTTTTTAGATAACATTCTATATCATAAGAAGTTCGATTAACAATATGTGTTTCAGGTATGAGTTCTAAGACATATGTCCATTCATTTTTATTTTTAAGTAATTGAATATAACTAATCAAATCGTCATTTTTTTTATATTTAATAGTTTCATCTTTTATTTTAAAGGTCTTGTGAAAAACATTATTCCGAATTTGACGTATCCTTTCACTTGTTAAATTATATTTTTTAGCTATTTCTTTTAATGTTTTAGATTGATAGTTTTGAAAAATGGGGAAGGTATCAATTAAAATTCCAATGTTGCGATTATTATTTTCAACAAGTTGTTTTTCTAAAATCCAAAACATAGGTAAATGATCGTTTTCTTTAAGAAATTTAGTAACAAAATCATTTAGAATAATTTCACTTTCTCCGCGAACCACGTTTAATTTTGATGTTACTTCTTCGGATAAATTAATTAAACTCAAAAGATCATCTTTCATTTTGTTTTTCAAATCAATAGCTTCCTCTAAACTTCCCCCACCTATACCTCTAATATTTAGCAAATTATCATTGGTTTCAAATAAATAATTAGATACAAAATTTTTATAGCCAATTGATTTTAATTTATTCTTTGTACGAATAGAGTAGTTACTAATATGATTTTCAAATTTTTTTTTAAGTATTTCCTTTTTGGCATTGCTTAAATATGAAAGGATATCCTTACTCTCAATTAATTTATTGTTACTAGTATTAAGTAAATCTGTTTTTATAAAATTTTCTAATTCAATTTTTTTTTGAAGATCTTTTTCTATTTTTTCAAAGGTATTATTTGTACTTTCTAAGTATTCTATTTGTGAAATATATTGTTTGCATAAGTTTTCTAACTCAAGGCAAGTCTTTTTACCTGCGTTTCTAATAGTTAAGAAAGAGTGACCATTTTCGTAAAATTCAATCACATCGAGAAGGGAATCGAAGTTGGCATTCAAACAACAATTACTTGCGCGGACGGATATTTTGCCATCTTTCAATAAGTCTTTAATTGTAATATTTTTCAGCTTTTCCCTCAACATATGTCTTTTAATCCATCATGAATTTTTTCAAATAAATAATCATAGCCAATCAAATTAGGATTATCCGATACATCTTGATAAATAAGTTCTAAACCATGATCTAAGTGCATTTTAAAGTAACGTGGCAAATCTTTATCGTTAGCATTTATTTGATAATGCGTGCAAATTAATGCTTCATAAATAGGGTAATAATTGCCAAAAAGAACTTTTTTACTGTATTCCTTTCCACCTGAGTCTTTTACATCGAGTGGGGAAAACTTTATACCCGACTGCAAAGAACAAGCAATAGCAATCCGTGCAATAATATTTTCTGTACCCAAATTGAATTTACGTGTCAATTCCGTAACGATTCCACGGTTTATACTACTTGTTTTTATCTGTGAAAACATAGTTTATTCTTTCATTAAATTATTAATATCAACCTGCTGAATATATGAATATGAGTTTTCATTTTTAATCAAAAAAACAGAATTTATATATGGCTTCATCGTTTCTAATTCGCTTTTTGTTAATTCTTTATGCAGTAATGGAAATAAAATTACTTGTTTTGAAATAGATGGGTAAAACTCTGTAATGATTTTATTTGCGTGATTTTTATCGAATTTCTGTAAAGGGCTATCAATAAACACAGGAAATTGAATACCCGATTCTTCTACAAGAGCTTTGAGTAGCGAAGTGGCATAGAGCTGTTGTTCCCCTTTTGATAATGATTCTTTTTTAATCAAAGTATTATCTTTGGAATATAAGTTGATATCAATCATATCATCAGCAATTATTACATCTACTTTACCAATAAAATCAGTTTTATGCATTAGAGTATTCATTGTAGTTTTAATTCGTCTTTCGAGAGTCGATTTTTTTTCTTTTTTTAATGAAACGAGAAATGTATTAAGTTCTTGAATAAGTTGTTCTGCCAATTTATCTTTTTTGCCATTGTTATCATCTATACTTATTTTTTTACTTAATTCTGTAATTTGTTCGTTCAGAACCGCTAATTCTTTATTTATTGCGCCTCGTTCTTCGTGTAAATAACGGATTTTTTGCTCCAAATCTGCAATTTCCAGCTCAATTTCATTTTTTTGTTTTCGAATTTTTTTTATTACATTATCATTTTCTTTGCTATGCATATTGGTAATGTTTCGTGCGGTACGGTTAACGACTTGCTTGTTTTTCTGGTAATCGTCAGCGAGGTGTTCAAATTCTATACGATAAGTTGTTGTTATGTTTGAATAAATAGCGATAAATTCATCAAAATCTTCTTTGCTCACGTTCAACAAAGGGGTCTCATCTGTGGTTTTTTTTTGGTACTTTGCGATAATATCGTGGAACGAATTGATTAACTCATTCTGTATTTCTTCAGAAATAGAAACATTCTTGAAAGTTTCCTGCATTTCTAAAGCGATTTTTGAAAGCAAGAAATTTTGATTTTTTACATTGCTTTCCGACTGCAAAATATTAAAGTCACGTTCTAACTGGTTCTTTGTTTGCCGTAAAAGTTTGCCTGAAATTGCAAAGGGGGCAAATTCTAAAAATTGTTTTAATTGTAATTTATATTCGGCATCTTTCTTTCGTGTAGTATCCAAAAGTGCTTTCTGTCGATTAAGTTCTTCGAGAGTTGTTTCGTTGCCCTCACGCAAAAGTTGCACTTGCAAATATTCATCTTCCTTCTTTAATAATAATAATTTGCTGTCAAAGTCAGCAGCTTGTCTTGCTTGTGCTTTAATAGTTTTATTAAGGGATCTCTTTTTAGAAAGCAAACTGTTTAATTTATTTCTATTCTCAATATCATTAGATTTTCGACGGAAACGCAAACGCAAGTTTTCAAGATTTTTCTTTAAATCCTCATATTTTTTTATACCCAAAACTTCATTATAAGCAGAACACAGTTTACGTTTTTCTTCTATAGTATTGGTTTCGGCAAGCGAAACAATTTTTTCGGAATCGAAAAAGAAAAAACGTGCAATATCTTTTTTCAAAATAAAATCATTGATAAAAATTTCATGTCTAATAGTATCAGTGAGTTTATTGGGTACGCCATCAATCAAAATTTCAACATTTTCTTTATTCAAAAGAATATCGTAGGAACGAGTTATTTTTAATGATTGGCAGGGAATTGACGGAATTAACACATTGCAAAATTCCAATGAAACATGATAACGCGACCATTCTTTTATAAATTCAGTATCAGCTGAATAACCATTTTTTTTTATCCGAGAAAGCGTGTCTTCTGCAACTTCGGAAAATAGTTTTTTTCTACAAACTTCATTTAAGTTATCTATTAGAGTATTGTTATATTCTTTATTTGACATTTCTTTACGATATGTTTTATCAATATCCGCCATTAAACGACCATATAAGCACCAAAGTAATGAGTGTAAAAATGTAGTTTTTCCAAAACCGTTTTCCCCCGATATTAGAAACAAATTTTTGTTATTTCCATTTTGGAAAACAATTTTGTTAATTCCTTTATAGATTCGATAGTTATTAAGTTCTATACTTTTTATCATCATGTTTCTGTCTCCTTTACATATCTCTCTAGTCTGGCTTCTAAATCAGTTTGTAGCCCGTATTTTTTCATTAATAAAACTTTGTTTTTTTGCAGAGCAAGTAATTCCTGAATTAATAAATAATGAGAAGAATTGTTGCACGATTTTTCGAGCAATAACCGCTCCTCCAACCCAATATTATTATTTGGCAAATCATAGCCATACACCTCATTGTAAATGTCATTAACAGTTGTTGTAAAATTTCCGTCCCGGTACCATATCACTTGAATGGCAATCAATTCTTGACTTGTTATCAAGTCAATACTTGCACGATACTGTTGTATATCTTTTTGAATACTTAGTAATTCACGCAATAGTTGTATCCGGTATTCTATAGTATAATTGCCCTGCTTATGTCCTGTTTCATCAACGGCTAATTGACCATTTCGCCGAGTTTTGTTTCGATATTTAGAAACATTTCTATTTGCAACTAATTTATTGCGAAATTCAAGCAAAGGTTTCATCCATCCCATACCATTTTTAATAAGGGCGGTCATTGATTTATCTTCTTTTACAACCGTACAAACCCAACAGCCAAAACGGCTTTGTCCACATGAACGGTGTGAATCACTAGTTATTATGGTCGGACATTCATAATCGTCGGCAGATGCATCAGAGTATATTTTGAAAAGTATTTGATTGTCAAACCCCCACGGAGAAGGTATCGCATTAATAATATACCATATTTCTTCCAACATTAATTCCTTAATTGGTGCATAAGTGTATGTACTTGGGTTTAGAGGATGTTTAGAAAGTCGGTGTCCTTTAACGCCGTGCTTTCTAATCGATTTTGCCCGTTGCTGACTTTCGTCAAGTCTTGTACCAATTAAAATAATTGCCTCACCGTTTTCTGCTACTTGGTTGGTAATAAAATTTAATGTAGGTTTTATCTTCATTTTTTCAGTACAGAAACGGAAAGAATTATTTGGTACAGGATAGCCTTTTCCAATTACACAGTACCAAAAAGTATCTTCTATTTGAGGAGTGGTTGTTTTTACTGTAATGGGTAACTGTTGTTTTTTTGCAGCCTTTTCAATTGTTTGCAATACATTATTTACATATTCATCGATAATAGGATTTTCTACCATTGTATCATTACAAACAACAAATATTTGACGCTTTAATATTTCAGTAGGATTGTCTTTTCTTATTTTGATTAGGGCAAGCCAAACTAAAGTAAGCAGGACGGTTGAATCTTTACCCCCACTGAAACCAATTATCCAAGAGCGATTATATCGATCCTCTTCTAAGTATTGGTCTATTAATTCATCGATGATTTTTGCTATATTCTTTGGAAGTTTTTGCATTTGTTTTTATTTGTATTTTGATTTCATAATTCAAGACAATATCTGTCATTTTTTCTTCGCATATAACATTTTATAACTTTATCAGTTAACTTAAGCGTTTAAGGCCCATTTTCAACTGTAGAAAACAGTTTTGTAATGGTCACAATGTCTACATTGTGTACATTTTATCAGACAGCTACCATGTTGAATTTTAATATACATTGGTGTGTCTTCATCTCTGTTGTTGCAGACAAGTAGTGTTAAATCAGCTTTTTCTACTTTTAAATGTATGATTTTATTTATTAGTATATAAAGGCATTTTGATTTTAGAATTTCGTTTTTATGAATTGTTAGCGTATAGCAAAGATAAACAATATTCATAAATAAAAAAGAGATATCGAAAAAGTTTGCGACATAAAAACGCAAAGAAAATATTTAATTTTAGAATAACGGAACCTACCCAGTGGTTATTATTAAGTATTTAAAAGAATTCCGTAATATTGTTATTGTTTGTAGATATTATTTAGTATACGCATAGATTACTTTATTGTGTGTTCTGCATCTTTAAACTTTTCGGAAGCAATAAAAAAGGGGTTGCCCGATTTTGGGACATCCCCTTTCGTTTGAAACCGAAATAATAAATAATGATAATTGCTGTTTAATTTCTATTCGTTATATAACGAAATTCCTGCTGTATAACGAAAGCGTGCTAAATAATAAGCCTGCCAATTAATCGAGGAGAATTATTTTGTTTGGTCCTATTCCCACGCTTGGGAGGGTGAACTTGCATTCCCCTTTGTTGTCGAAGCACAACACATTGCCCGATGTAGTATAATCGGATGTGGTAACGTAAACATCGCCACTGTATGCGTCGGCCGTAATTTTATATCCGTTCAGGATGGAGGTGCCATCGGTTACAAAATTCTCGGTAACCACTTCTTCGGTCTTGCAGTCAAACACCTTCACTTCACTTTCTTTTCCCCAATCGTTGTGCAGAATGTACGCTTTGTCGTTGACGATCGTAAATTCCGAAATCGACACGCCGGTAAGCGTAGACACTTCGTACGAATCTTTCGAAGGCTTTATTTTTTTGAAACTCGGTGCGATGTCGTCGTAATTTCCGCGAACATTCACGTACACATCGCCTTGGTTGTCGGCAAACACCTGATAGGGATTGAGGCCGACCTCGATTTGTTCTATTTCTTCGAAACTGTTCAGATCGATCACCGAAACCGTCTTGTCGTAATCCGGGAAATCCAATCCGCCGGAGTTGGCTACATAAATTTTGCCGTTTTTGATGCAAAGACCTTCCGGATCGCGCCCAACCGTCACCGATCCGTCGATTGTCAACGAAACGGTATCGATGCGTGTCACGGTGTCGTCGTAGGAAGTGACATACACTTTTCCCCCGTAAGCGGCAGCATATCGGGGTTGTTTTGGCTTGTCATCTGCTGTCTTCATCTCAATCTGTTCCAACGATTTGCCCGTAGCGGCATCGATCACTTCTATGGTGCTCGACACGTTGACAACGATATAGATTTTCGATCCGTATTTGATCATATCGTTTGCCGTATCGCCCAAGCCTCTTTTGTTGACCGTGGTAAAATAATCAAAGTCCTTGGTTTTGCTTTTCAAATCGTAAAAAGCCAGTGTACTGTTGTCGTTGTTCCACATTCCTTCGCAAAGCACCAGAATCTTTTGGGTTTCCGAAGGCGGAAGTTCCGTAGGATCGATTATATCGTCGCTATCGCTGCATGCTGCAAAAAGAGCAGCCAGAAGTACTAAAATAAAAACATTTTTCTTTTTCATATGCGTTATTATTTAAATGGTGAATTAAAAATCAATCGACAGGGTTCCCCTGAAGGAACGGCCGGGCATGGGAAAGTTGCGCACAATCTCGTAATTTTTGTTGCCTACGTTCAATGCCTCAACCGAAACATGCCAGGTGTGCCGTTTGGTGCTGATGACTTTCGAGAGCGAGAAGCTGTGATCGGTATAGGCCGGCAGTCGATTTTGGGGAATATTTTCTGCCAGTGCATACCGTATGCCCGACCACAACAGGGTATATGACACTTTGAACCACGGCATTTCCAGCGTGGCATGGGCTGCACCCGACGTGCGGGGAGTATAGGGAATCTGATTTTTGTAGGTGGACGAATTCGGCTGAGTCATATTCAAAGCCTTTTGATAAGAAAATGTGCCTCCCGCCGAAAAGCTCATTTCGTGCGGCAGGTTGAAGATGCTTTCCAGCGAAAGATCGATGCCGTCGATGCGCACTTTTCCGTAGTTGACCATGCTCCACTCGAACATGTTTTTTACGGGAACGGCAACGATTTTGTTTTTTATTGTGTTGCGATATGCGTCTGCCGCAAACGAGAGGAAGTTCAGAAGGTCGCCCCCGGAAATGCCGTAGGTGAGTCCCAGGTTAAACTGTTGGGCATCTTCGGGTTTGAGGTCGCGCTTGCCCACGAGCGAATAATACAAATCGTTGAAAGTGGGAAGCCGGAAAATGTTTTTATAGAAAGCCCTGAAATGAAGGTCGATATTGTTGAACGGACAGGTCGATACGGCAATGCAGGGCGATACCTTGTGGTGGTTTTCGGCCGGGTTGCCGTTTTTTACCTTTTCGTCGGTTTGCGTGTAGAGCACATTGGCCGTGGCGGTAAATTTTTCGGCTGTAAATTTGGCTGCTATTGCCGATTGCAGGGTGATCCGGCGAGGGTAAGCAAAGCCGGTGAGGTCGGCATCGAGCGTAGCCGAAGTGAGATCGGTCGCCGCCGAAAACTGCAGGGCAGGGTAGGGGCTGTAGAGCAGCGCCACAGAGCCGTAACCCTCGCGTTGTCGGTACGTGTTCTCGAGTTTGCCTGCGGAATTGAGATAGGTGGGATCGAGGTAATGCTGATACCCGTAATTGTATTTGGCGTTGGCCTGAAGCGCCCATTTGTCCGAAAAATCGTTCCGGTAATGTGCCTGCGCAAAAAACGTTTTATCCCACAGGCGCTGTTTCGAAAAATTGTCGGTATTATAGAAGATGGTCGCACCGGGCAGACCGCGTTCCGAGCGGTAGTAGTACACTCGCGCGTCGGCACGCGAAGTCTGCGAAATTTTTCCGAACACCGCCCCTTCCAGTCGAAAGTTTTGCACGTCGGTATTTTGTCGTTTCTCCACCGACGAGCTGTCATTTTTCGACGGTCCGTAATGCAACACATAGGGGTATTTTCCGTCGGCCGAGAGCCACTCGCCGCTGAACGATGCGGCCAGGCGGTCTCCGATTTTCTGTTCCAGGTAAAACGTCGGGTTGATCAAGCCGAACGAACCGGTTTTCAGCGATCCTTTCCCGTGGGTATTGTCGCCTTGTTCAAAAGACGGGATGCGACTATGGATGTGGAGTACCGAGGCAGCGGAAAAAAATCGCGCCGGTTGAAAAATTTGATCACTTTGCGCCTGATTCAGCGTAATCGAATTCACATTATCCGTCGAAAAACGGCCGATATCGATTTGCCCCGTTTGCACGTCCGAAAGCAGGACGCCGTTGTAGCCCACGGCCGTGTGCGTTGCCCCTAGTCCCCTCACCGAAACCGTTTTCAGTCCCCCGATGCCGCCGTAATCTTTCACGGTAACGCCCGAGAAATGCTTCACCACGTCGGAAATCTGCAACGCATTGAGGTTTTGTATGGCCTTTTCCGTCAAGATTTGTGTGGGCAGCGCAGAACGAACCGCCCGGTTGCGGTAGTTTTCGGTGATTACCACTTCGGGCAAATGCAGCAACGTATCTTCGCCCGTTTGAGCCGAAAGTCGCAGGCACGACGTTATAGCCGCAACGCATAAGACGATGAACCACCGTTGTTTTTTGAATACATTCATCTTCTACCGAATCCGTTTAAATTTCGGTAAAGCTTAAACGAAAAGGAGGCACGCAAAAATCGAAAAACGAAGAGAATTGTCGTGTCGTTTTCAAGCTTTATTCCCCGAAAGCCGTTAACTGTTGCGAAATGTCGGCAGGTCTTCTGACTTGCTCCCGTGTCTGAACGCCTTCCCGTCCGCCCGGCGGACAGTGGCAAAAGGTATGTGTTCGGCACGTAAGCGGAGCTTACAGCAGCGGGTCTGTTCAGGACTTTCACCTGATTCCCTCTTCGTTGTACCTTTCGTAGCCTTTGTGAAAGGGACAACACCCACATTTCGGAGGCAAAGATAAGGATATTTTTTTAATTTCCTCCTTTTTTGCTTATTTCGATCGAACAAGGGGGTGATGTTTTCAAGATCGATCGTTTTGTCTGTTTTTGATAACATGCTTTGATGCTGAGGAAAAAATCGCTCCGAAAGGAAAAACGGCATTCGGAACGAAGACATAAGATTGCGCAACATAAGTAAGTTGTCATGCAGGCATAAGGCGTTGGCGCTTTGGCTTATGAATGAGGTACCGGTGTTTTTTCCTGCACTGCTTTTTCTTTTTGTGAAGCACAAATCGTTCGGTATTTTCCCGGTGTGAGTCCTGTCTTTTCCTTAAAAATACGGTAGAAAGAACTTGTGCCATTGAAGCCCGACAAGAGTGCGATTTCTTCCAACGAGGTTTTTTCGTCCGAATTTTCCAACAACACTTTGGCATGCTTTACACGGTAATCGTTTATCAGATCGCAAAAATTGGTATTCATTTCATCGTTGACTGCCCGCGAGAGGTAGGTTCGGTTGGTTCCCAACATAAGCGCAACGTCGGAAAGGCGCAGATCGGGATTTTTATAAATCTGCTTCTCTTCCAAAAGCGTTTGCAACCCTTTGCTTACTCGGGATCGTTCTTTAACCGACAATTCGGGAGCAAGTTGTGTTGTTTTTTGTGCTATTTTTTTGTCGTTTGCTTTGACCTCCTCCGTAAAATATTGAATAGAAAATCGCTGTTTAGAACCCACATAGCCTACACCAAACAGAAAAATGGAGTGGGTGATGGAAGGAATGGCCAACAATAGGGGATGAGTAATAAAATAATCTTTTTCGATGATGCTTGATGCAGAGGAGATGAACGAAGCAAAAGTCATGAAAATCATCATCCATTTTATCGGTTTCAACTCCTTTCCTTCGATATCGGAATAGTAGCGTTTGATTTTAGCATGAAATTCGCGTATCAGCTTTAGTCCGAAATACAGCGATAAAATTGCCTGCAAGACAAAAATAACCTGGAATAATGTCAAACGGAACATTTGCAGTCGCACCAGCGGAGAATAGGGCGGAGGATAGCCCGGTTCATGATAAAGGATGCCGTGAATGAAGGTGTCGATTTCCTGTGGCGACATCAGCAGATAAACCGTGGCGGAGAACAGTGCCGTAAGAAAAGCGGGGATCAGCACCCGGCTGCGGCGCCAATCGATCTCCACATCGGTGGTCAGCGTCCGGATATACCAGTAGTACAGCGGATAACTCGCCAACGAAGTAAATACCCAAATGCTGTCGATAATGGTATAGAGTTCATATTGCCGGTTGAAATAGATCCAATGTGCCGTATAATTGACAATCATAACGCCGAAAAATAGGGCTAGAAATCGTTTTGAATTGTTTTGCCTTGCTTCGATAAGTAAAACAATGAACCAGAACAAGTTAACGAAAATCGGCATTATGGAGAAGAAGCTATAGAGCATGAGAACGGGATTTTCGGGTTATATTTTCAAATGTATGAATTTTTAATAAAACAAAGAACAAGAATCGGGTTATTTTTACGTTTTGCGATGTTGAAATTTCATTACCCATCTCCTCCATTTTTGCTTTCGTTTTTATTCTCCATCATCGTAACGATAGTTTTTACGAATTGAGAATTTATTTTTATCGTTTGAGAAGGATTCATAGTTGATTATTCGTTATCTATATACAAAATTTGAACTAAAAGATGAATTCGTTCATTTTTTAATGGAAAATCGATGAAGCTTACCAATAGGTCATATTTTTTCGCCCATGAAATAAGGCATTTGGTTGTTCTATTCATGGTTTCGCTTTTCGTAGTGGGAGGATTCTCATGCGACGGGGAGAAGTTGCGCACGAAAAAACGGGATATTTCGTTACAACGAGAAGCCGTGGATTCGCTGCTCTCCGGAATCGGGGGAGATTCTCTTGCGCTGCACAATTACATGAAAATTGCCGTAACGAGCAACGACAACTATGCCGAAATGATGACATCGCAGCTGTTGGGAGATTTTTGTTTTGAAAATCATCGTTACGAAAAAGCCATTGAATATCACCATAATGCCTTGCATATTGCCGAATTGCTCAACGACGGCCTTTCTGTGCTCAAAGCATGGAACGCATTGGGAAGAGATTATGAGCAAAGGGGCGAGTTGAACGATGCAGCCGATTATTACTTTAAAGTATTGAATAAGATAGATCAATTTAATGACCATATCGGCAATGAAATACAAATCGAAAAAGCGATTGCATTGAATGGCTTGAGAACGGTTTTGTTGAAACAAAACCAAACCGACGAAGGCCAAACGAGTCGGTTTGCCGAAATGTGGTCGGAGTACGAAAAAACACAATACGCAAAAGCCGAAAAGAAAAAACAGGACGGCATCCGCATCCTGTTGATTACTATAACTGTGTTGATTGGTTTGGTGTTGGTTATCTATTATGATTATCGCAATCGTTCGAAAAAAAATAAAGCAATCCTGAAGCTCGAAAGCATGAAGTCTGATTATTGCATGGACCTTTCGAATGAATTTAAAACGCCGGTGAGTGTCATCCGCGGGCTTGTCGAGATACTGAAAAACAACATTGAGGGGGAAGACAAGAGTCGGGCACTGATCAACCTGGATATTCTTTCCCGCGAGTCGGAAAATTTGTTGTTCCATATCGACGGAATTCTTTCTGCGTTATCCATACGCTATTCCCCCAAACCGGCCAAACAGATCCATGACGATATGGTGATTTATATAGGTTATTTATATGAATGTATGCGGGGCTATGCCGAGGCCAAAAAAATCGATTTCACCTTTCGCAGCGAACTCCAATCACTTGCGATGGACTATTCGCCCGATTATATTCGAATCGTCGTTAATACGCTATTGAGTAACGCTTTCAATCGGTGTAAGCCGAACGATACAATAGTGCTTTCCATTGGTAGCGACGGTATGCAGGGGAAATGCATTCTTTCTTTGTCGGATACGGGTGAAAGCATTCCCAAGAAAGAGTTGCCGTATCTGTTCAGTGCTTTTTTGCCCAACGAATCGGACAAAGCCGAAAATAAGGGACACAATGTGGAATTGTTTTTTGCCAAACAACTGATCGAGAAATTCAATGGGCATATCGAGGCGAAAAGCGATCCTCACAAGGGAACCGTTTTTACCGTTATTCTTCCTGTAACCCATCGTTGTGCTTGTGAAAGGAAAGCATATGCATCGGCCGATCTCTTATCCTCTTTGTCGCACGTTGTGCCTGAACATAATGATGCAGCGGTTCGCGGTGATAAGTTTGATCAGGATAATGCAACGTACTTTGTGGCCGCCGGTGCATCGGAAAACGGGAAAACGAAAAAGCCGGTTGTGTTGATTGTTGGCGACAATAAAAACAGGATGCGTTATCTTGCTTCCATCTTGCAAAGCAGCTACGGCATAGCGATTGCGGAAAACGAAAAAGAAGCACTGCAAATCGTCGAGAATGAGATGCCGGAGTTGATTATTGCCGAAGCCCTTACATCGCAGGTAAATGGGTTTAAGTTGTGCAAAAAAATAAAAGGATCGAACACGGCCAACGCCATTCCCGTAATTTTGATCACATCGAAATTGACGGCCGACGATCGGGTGCATGGCTTCAAATGTGGTGCAGATGCTTTTCTTGCCCATCCTTTTTCCGACGAAGAGCTGCTTGCCGTTATAGAGCAATTGTTAAACAACCGCAAGCTGATAAAAGAAAACTGCGCACAGATTATGGCAAGTACTAATAACAATCCTACCCAAGGGATTAAAAACCGGAAGGATATTGATTTTTTGGAACGAGTTACCAACATCATCTACCGCGAGAGCGGAAAAACGGGTGACATTATTTCGTTGCTGGCATCGGAAATGTGTTTGAGTACATCGCAACTCAATCGGAGAATAAAAGCCGCCACAGGTCTTACCACCACCAATTATATATTAAAAGTACGGTTGAATAAAGCCAAAAAATTGCTGATGAAATCGCAAAAACCCATTGGAGAGATTGCCATGGATTGCGGGTTTAACGATTTTGCCTATTTTTCACGTTCCTTCAAAAAAGAGTTCGGCATGACGCCTACCTCTTTCCAACGCTTGCCGCATTGTGAGAACTAAAACCGGCATGTGCGGGGAATCAATAGGCACCACAATATCAATATCAATATCAATATCAATATGTACCGAAATCAACTTAAAACAATACCGCCATATCCCGAAATCAATCCTTTCTCTCATTAAAAAAAGGGACACGAAAAACAACCTGTCCGGCTATATAAAAAGTGCCTGCCGATTTCTTAAAATTCTCCGTTTTTTGTCTTTATTCTGCCTATTTTAGGGTGATTGTCTGAAACTTGTTTTTGTTTTTTATTTACCTTTAAATCAATGCAATCCATACAAAAAATGCATTTTTTGTTATAATTTAACGAATGTTAATGCCGATCAAAGACAAATCGTTGCCTTTTTAGGACAAACATTCCCCTTCTTTTCCATCTATTTTTGAGACAAAAACGGATAGAATCATGAAAAGATTTGCCATTAACATTGCATGTTTCCTCCTTTATTCTTCTTTCGCTTTTTCGCAGAGCGTAGGTATAAAAACAAATTTGCCGTACTGGGCAACGACTACTCCCAACATCGGGGTAGAGTTTTTATTGGGGAACAAAATGACGTTGGAATTATCGGGCGGTTTCAACCCTTTCACTTTTTCGGAAAACAAAAAGTTGAAACATTGGTTGGTCTATCCCGAACTGCGCTACTGGACCTGCGAGAAATTCAATGGACATTTCTTCGGATTGCACGGTTTGGGAGGGCAATATAATGTAGGTGGCTGGGATATTCCTTTTTGGCATTTCGAAAAGCTAAAAGATGCACGCTATCAAGGGTATGCGTATGGTGCAGGAATCAGTTACGGGTATCAGTGGATATTGGGCAACCGCTGGAATCTGGAAATCACGCTGGGGGGCGGATATGCCCGGTTTCATTTCGATAAATACCCTTGCGTAAAATGCAGTACCAAGATAGGCGAAGGAGACAAAGATTATTTCGGTCCTACAAAAGGAGCGGTTTCCCTTATTTACATCATCAAATAAAGATACAAAGAAATGAAAACGAATAGATTATCCAAATCATTGGTATCGGTTGTTTTAACAACATTATGCCTTTTTATCGGAATGTCGGTTACAATGGCTCAACGAAGCGTAATCGATCAGCTTGAATTTGGCGACCAAAATGTGAGAAAGCAAGGCGACTTCGTTTCTTTGGATATGAATATCGATATAAGCGGTATCCGATTACTCACAAATGATGTATTGATAGTGACCCCGACATTGCAGTCGAATACGGATAAAAACCGGATAAGCCGTTTTTCTCCTATTATAATAACGGGTTCGATACGAAATAAAGTGGTGAACAGACAGATCCGATTAAATGCGGAACCGAATTACGCAAAGTTAAATCCGGTGGCCATCGTAAAAAGAGAGAACAAACAAACGCAAATTTTGAATTATCGTTCGCAAATTCCTTTCGAAGCGTGGATGAAGGATGCGTCGCTGATTATGGTTACCGAAATGAGAGGATGTGCCGACTGTGACTTGGGCAGCGAAGAAAAAACCTTGTTGGCCAAGGCAATTGAAGAGTATGTGTCCAAATACGGATTAACTTACATCGTACCCGTACCCGAACCCATCAAGGGCCGAAGTGAAAAGCACGGCGCTTCACTCAATTTTCAATTCGACAAATATGAACTGTTGCGCAACTACAAGAACAATGCGGCTGAACTCGACAAGGTTGACCAAATCATAAAGGAAATCCAACACAATGCGGATTTGACCGTTACCGAGTTTTTGGTAGTAGGGTATGCTTCTCCCGAAGGGCCTTTTGAATACAACCGTGTGTTGTCGAGAAACCGGGCTGATTCGTTTGCCGATTATTTGAAATCGGTGCATAAGGTCAATCGCAGTCAACTGAAAGTGGAAGACGGCGGAGAGGATTGGGAAGGATTGCGCAAAGCGGTGGAAGCTTCAACTCTTCCCGACAGGCAGGGAATCATACGCATTATCGATGAAGTGCCCAATCCCGATGCGCGCGATGCCGAACTGATGAAACTTTCCGACGGGACAACCTATCGCATCTTGTTGAACCAATATTATCCGCCTCTCAGGCGTACGGATTACACGATTGCCTTCAATGTAAAAGATTTTTCTGTGGAAGAAGCCCGAGGGTATCTGAAAACCAATCCCAAACTGTTGAGCCTGAACGAAATGTTCTTGGTGGCACAGTCGTATCCTCCCGACAGTAAAGAGTTTAAAGAGGTATTCGATATTGCCGTACGCTTATATCCGAACGATCCGGTTGCGATCGTCAACAGTGCGGCAGCAGACATAGAAAACGGAAACTTTACCGCTGCTTTGGAAAGATTGAACAAAATTCAAGAAGATCCGAGAGCGTGGAATAACCTGGGTGTTGCCTATGCCCTCACCGGCAATTTGGAAAAAGCGAAGGAATATTTCGAAAAGGCGATTTCCAAAGGAGACGAGAAGGCAAGGCAAAATGCGGAAGAATTGCAAAAATTCATGAGTGACAACGGAATGAATTGAAGAGAAAAAAGTAACAAAACAAAGACTCAAAAAAGGTCTATTTAATTATTAATCCATTAAATTCTTTAAAAGTATGAAACGAAGTAAATTCTTATGGGTGTGTGCCGTAGCTTTAGGCTTTGCGGCTTGTACAACGGACGAGGTGCCTGGGGATGTGAATCAGCATACAACAGATTCCTATGCTTCCGTAACGATTAAATTTCCGGGAAAGGTGACGCGTGCGCTTCCCGGTGATTACAATGAAAGTGGTACGACGTGGGTAGGACGCGACAAACTGGAAACGGTGACGGTGTTCTTGGTAAACACGGTGAAAGGAGTGGTAGATTACAACTCGTTTGCAAAGAGTTCTTTTGCCGAAATTGACGCCAATGGTGTGTTGAAACCCAACTTGGCATTAAAAGCAACGGCGGGTGACAATGTGCGTGTTTATGTGGTCATTAACGGCGAGGAAAGCATTTTGAATACGTTGAAAGCAACATCGGCAGCCGGTTTTGCCGCGGCATTTGCCGGTGAAGCAGCTAAAATCGCTTCCCAAGTGGCTACATATAATGCAGAGGACAACACCGAAGTAATCATGATGACCAATGATGAAGATGATTATGAAATCGATGTTGAAGCAGGAGTGACGGAAGAGCTAGCAAAAGCTGGAACAAAAAATCATGTTCAGGTGAATGTAGAACGTGTGGTAGCTCGCGCCATGCTTACGGTTGTTCCGAAGGGAGACGCATGGACGGTAAAAGCTATTCAGGCAGGTGAGGAAACCGACATTGCTACAGTTACCGAAGTAACGTATGCCGTAGGGCAGAGCAACAAGAAGTTCTACATCATGAAGAAAGCCGATTACTCGACTCCCAACCCGGTTTACAGCTATGTTCCTGCGGGTACAGATTGGGCAACTAAAAATGCCGATTTCGACTATGCCGGTTTGTCATCATTTACACCGGTTCAGCAATGGACTTACAATGCTGCAACAGTAGCAACTCCGCTTGCTGCGGAAACCACCAGCAAGTTTGTGTTGCCGGTAAACCATGCGGTTAATGAAGCAGATGATGCTGCTCGTAGGGCTTTCTACAAGAAGGGGAATACCACTTACTTCGAGATTCAGGCAAAATTTATACCTCTCTATGTAGATGGCGAAGCTTGCGCTTGGGAAGTCCCTCAAACAGTTTATTGGGGCGTTAACGATAGCAAGTTTTACAGCGAGAGGGAAGAAGCTGAAGCTCAGGGACAGAAAGCAACCGAATTTACAGATGGGGTAATGAAATACATACTGTGGCTGAATCCCAACAGTTTGGAATCGACACCTACCAATCCGAATCCGAAGGTATCTCCAACGGTACGCAACCAAGTTTATCATGCCCACATCGATGCTTTCCTGCGCATGGGATTGCCCAACAACCCGCTGAATCCGGCTGATCCGAATGATCCGGATAATCCCGACAACCCGATCAGTCCGTATGATCCGTTGAAATCGGATTATACGTATCTATCGGTATCGGTTAAAGTATTGCCGTGGACAATTCATTCTTACAAGATTTCGTTGAGCGATCCTTCGACGATGTATTAACCACAAGATGAACGGGGAGGAAAGGACAACCTTCCTCCCTGTTATTCGGGAAACAAAAAATATTCACTCATTTAAAAAACATAAAGATGAATTTACAGAGCAAGATAGCCGCTATTCTGTTGTTTGTATTGGGAATGATCACGTATGAAGGTTGCGACTCATTGATCTATGAAGACATGAGTGATTGCCCTCAAGGTGTATATGTGAAATTTTATTCCAAAACCCCTTGTGATGTAGATTCTCTTTATCCGGTCGATATCAAGGATTTACGCATATACGTCTTCGATGCAAATGATGTATTTGTTACGGAGTATGCGGTAACAAACGTAACCTTATCCAAAAATTACGAATACTATATTCCCATTGAACCTCACGGTTTGTATTCGTTTGTTGCCTGGTCGGGGATCAATGAACGTTATACGATGAAACCGTTGCAACCCGGCAAAACCACCAAAGATGAAGCCTTGCTGCAATTGAAGCGTTCGGCAGAAATTGCTGAAAACCTGGAAGGCACAGAATTATATATGGGAACGAGCCCATCGGTGTTGTTGCCCGATCCCCAAGAATACGGTTCGTATTATGCACATACTGCCGTCAACATGCTGGAACTCACCAATCGTGTTCAGGTGATTGTGGAAGGTTTTGCCCATCCCGAAGATTATATGGTGTATATGAGCATCCGCAATGGCGATTATACGGTTAAGGGAAATATCTTCCCGGGTGGAAATCTCAAGTATTATCCTTCGGAAATTTCGTATGAAGATAACTTGCTTACTGCCAACTTCACAACCCTGAAGCTCGAAACGGGATTTGACGATTGGCTTTATTTGCAAACAAAAAGCGGGGAGACCGTTTTTTATCAGGAAGATTTCTTGGGAACGATTTTGATGCAAAATCCCGAGATAAATTTGAATTGTGATCACGATTTTGTCATTCGTTTCAAAGTGAAAGAAGATGAGGGTACTTACGTAGTAGTGGGGGTATGGGTGAACGACTGGCAGATACACACTTATCCGACAGGGGTGGACACTGATCTATAATAGATTGATGATGTTGAAAACAATGTGCTGTAACAATGCAATAACAATATAAGGCATGAAAAAGTTGATTTTTCCCTGGCTGCTTCTCTTCTCGGTGCTGACGGGTTGTATCTATGACGAAGGGCCTGACTGCGAAAATGAAACCGCCGGAGAAACGTATTTGGCTGTGAGGTCGTCATCCATTACTTTTCCTATAGCAAACGGAGAGCCGGAATCGATTACGCTGAATACCCTTCGGATTATCGTTTTTTCTCAAGCAACCGGCAGGGTGGTAACCAATAAGGTTTTCGATATTTCAGATCATGAACCGCCCACGGCAGATAACGGTTGGGTAGTCGATTTTTCAGATATCGTGGTGGAAACAAAACCCGGGGAGAGTATCGTCTATGTGATCCTGAATGAAGATGTGTCGGCCGTAAGCGGAAAATCGCTCGCAGGAGAACTCAATCGGTTGTCAACCTTGGCCGATATGAACACGTTGGTGAATACGCCTTTGTCGTATGCCGCTCCGTTGATGGTGGAATATGAAAGTGACGGGGTGACGCCAAAAGAACCGCCTTTTGTCATGTCAACCTTCGGCGAATGTGATATTCCCGAGGGTCGCACCGCAGCCGATCCCTATTTGGCTGATCTGAGAGGTCCTTCGGAAGGACAGAGCGGCTTTGAACTGGATCGGACAATGGCAAAGGTTACCATCGCGAGTGTATCGAATCGTCCGATGTATGAAGGACAAACAACCGACAATGTAGCCACGAGTTATATTTTCATTCTGAAAATGGGGCTGGTAAATGTTCCCATGCACTACTTGTGGTCGCCAAACAGGTCACAAACCGAAGGCTACCCCGTACCTGCATATACGGGCAGCTATCAGACGTTGGATTTTGGTTTGGAAGATCCGGAGAAGGGGTATTATGATCGAACGTGGGAGGGCAATCTTGCACTGAGTCTCACGGCTGATGCTTATGAAATCAATGCGCTCAAAGATTCGGTGGTATGGTATAGCGGTAAGGCGGAGGGAAAAAAATCCTATACCCTTAATAAAACCGATTTGGATAATTTAATATATACGTATTCCGGCAATTATAACAACCAGCCGTGGTACGACAAATATAATGGAGGAACACCGCCGATTCTGGAACTCAACGCGGGAAATTTCTTCGATTTTATGGAAGAGGAGTTTCAATCGGCATCGCCGGATGATTTTCTTCCCGTTTCATACGATTATTTCAATGAAAATATCACACCCGATATGACGGGTGGAAATTGGGATATGAATATAGAAAACATTTCGTTTTATGTGCCGGAACATATTTTGGCCGACAAAACTTCACCGGCAAATGCAACAAAATTGTATGTGAAAGCATCTATGGCATCGGCTCCGGATACCATTTCTGCAGAAATGGGAAATCAGGTGACTTGGAATCCCACCACATGGGGCGATTGGGTATATGCACTGAAGCCGGGAGGAACCGAAAGCATCACAAAAGTAGAAGCCAATGCTATATGGGGTTTTGAGAGGGATACGGTTCCTCACCTCAAAAGTAACGGGCAAATCGAGTATATCCCCATTATTCGGCATTATTGGAAAGCAGGAATACGCTATCGTTATGGGCAACGTACGGGAAATCTGGCACATGCCGAATTCGCATACATCTCCGACAGCCAAGATATTCACGAATTTTATCTGCCCATATGCAATGGACCGGCCGAAACCGTCGACTACAATATTTACCGCAATCACGAATACCGGTTTTCTGTTCATGCCATTGAAGCTTGGGTACAAACACTCAGCAGAGTTGCGACGGGAGACAATATTGTTTTACAAATGGAATAATGCTTTAACGCAGAAGAATCGTTGTTTATTTTTTAAAGTATCATTGTATGTTTAATGACTCTTAACATAATGAAAGCGGATGATTCAAGAGATTCTTCTGTTGTTTATACGAATGTTTCGGAATGCATTGTACGTTTTGCCGAT
>FZPS01000068.1_pt66 | contig 29830 bp, 23 predicted proteins | sample 1817821 | NCBI WGS metagenome assembly FZPS01 (sample SAMEA104158645, study PRJEB21678) | metagenome | place: Germany | collected 2015-04-21
GTTTTGAAAGTTAATTATTTTTGTTTTACTACCAATGGTTTGGAATTTTTCGATAATTATTATTAACTAAAAAAAGAGACGAATATTCGTCTCTTTTGGTCTGGGTAAGAGGATTTGAACCTCCGGCCTCTTGAACCCCATTCAAGCGCGCTACCAAGCTGCGCCATACCCAGATAGCTACATCATTATAGATAATATTTACCATATTGTCAATAATATTTAGCGCTAAACTCTATAAAAAATAAATATGGCAGATATTTTACTTTATCACTATTACAATATGATATGCGATTTTGTTTTGCTATCTTAAAACCAATAAAGGCATAAGTTCATTATTGACAAAGAGCTTACAATAAGCTAAACTTTAATTAAATTAAACCAATATTTATACGGAATTATATAAAATGACCAACAAAAGAAAATTAAATGGTGACAAATCAAAAGAAGTGGAGTTTTTAGACGACTTTGTTTTGCAACTAGAAATTATGCATACACTCAAAGGGCTTGACAGCGCATACGCTAGGTATGCCAATATTTTCGACAAAGCCATTTTGCCAACTGACTCTCAACAAAATATCTCTAGTAAAAAGTAAGGTAAGTATTATGCGCAAATTTATTAATGTACTTGTAGTTATTGTTAAGGTGCTTATTATATGTTATTTATGCTTTTCATTAGTATACATTAGCGTTGCTGCTTCCCAAAAAGAGATAGATAACAAATTTTATTTAGTTCCGCCCAATTCTAATTATGGCATAAATCCTGTTTGGCTAAGTGACGGCAATGACACAGTAATAAATGATATATATGACCAACTATCTACAATAGGAAGCAAGAGCGCCGCTTATAAGATGTATGAAACAGCTTGCAAAAAACTTATGCTAACAAAAGCTTATGGCTTGCGTGCAAGCTCTATTGTAAGCGTATCTGCTGGCGACTTGGTAGTAGATGTATTAAGTAACCGCATAGAAGCTTATAAGGTAGTGGGAACACCAGTGCTTAACGCCAATCAAAAAGTGGAAAGCTCATATCAAAACACCGTTTATGTAACCAAGGTGAGTGACCCAGCTCTAAGCGGAATACTGCAAAAAGCAGTGCAAATTGCCAACCGCGGATACATAATAGGACAAGACAGATATATACAATCGGGCAAGTTGTCGGCTATGGACGACGGAGGTGAAGTTATATCTTGGCCTCAAGAGTATCAAAAAGAAGTTCTTACAGCAGAGCGTAAATATAAAGACAGCGACATTCGTGAAAAAAGCAATTTTATTATTACTCCTGATACCATGCTGGATAACGCAAAAATATCTCGTGAGTATGACGAAAAGCAAAAGATGTATTTTTACACTATTGACATAGAGCTTGATTGTTCTGACAGTTGGACTGAGGGAACGGCAACTTACTATGAAGCTAAAGCAATAGGCGACTTGCTTGGCAGTAATATGAAATCTCTTGTCTATAACCAAATGAAAATTACTATGACAATGTATGAAAATGGTTATCTTATAGATTGGTACAGCTTGCAAGAGTGGACATTGACCTATAAAGTGGCATTTCTTTCAGCAACTGGAGTGGCGCTTAGCGAAAAAAGCGAAATCTTTACCTATGACCCTAAAGATTGCCCCGTAGTTAATTTTACAGAGTAAAACAAAAAGGCGGTAGTACTTACCGCCTTTATTTTATTTATAAAGCCTTTCCCATTATAACAACAATATTAAAAATTGTTTTTAGCACCTTTAGACCGTGCTTTTTGTAAAACTTTATGGCTCTTTTATTTTTGTATCCAACGCCTAGCATTATGCCTTTTACCCCTTTGGCTTTTAAATGCTCAAACAGCGTTTCTATAAGCATAGAACCGCTCCCTTTGCCAGTAAACCCAGGTAAAATGTCGATATGTAAATGCGATGGATAGTCTTTTGCCAGCCATTTTTCATAAGTATTTAGAGAAATAAGTTTTTCTAGGTATTTAGCAAAGCTTAGTTTTCTGACTTTGGGCAAGTATTTTTCTACAAACACTTTTTTGTAGCTGTCAAAATCCTGTGCGCAAATTATGTATCCTACGGCGTTGTCATCTTGGTCAACTAGCACAAAGCAATTATCTTTTTCCTGCTCTGTATAGTAGTCATTATATAGCAAAGTAAGCAGTTTTTCCCCCTTTTCATTCTTTTGAGGCGGGGCGGTTTCAATGCATATCTTACGCAAATTATTCTTGTCTTTATCTTGATATTTTCTAATCTCCATAGTATAATTATCCTAATAAGCTTTTTTGATAGTTTCAAGTTTATCAGAATATGTACAGCTTGTCAATGGGAGAGAATATGGGTAAATTTTATAAAAAAGTATCTATTATTATAACTGTAATTTTGGCAGTTATTCTCCTTTGCGCATCTGCGCCTTATAATCGTAAAGTAATTTTACCTAACACCAATTTATATAGTGAAACCGATATAAATAGTGAGGTATTGGCTAAAATTCCCCAAAACGCTACTGTAAGACTTATAGATGACAGCTTTCAGGTTGGAGAATTTAATTGGCAAAAGGTAAGTTATAACACCATGGAAGGCTATGTGCTTTCCCATGATTTATATCAAAGCAAAGGAGAAGACAGTTTTTCCATAACAAAAGCCAAAGTCCGTTCCAGCAAGATAGGCAAAGACATAAATTTGTATGTCAGCCATGACTCTTCTAGCCAAGTGGGCGCTGTTGTCCACGATGGAGAAAAGCTAAATATATGGTCTACCGAAGTAGATTATGGCGACTTTGTTATGGTGGAGTATAAAGGAAACACCTATTTTGCGCTTAAGTCAAATGTCACCACACAGCTTTCCCTAAACCAAACACTTGCCTTAATTATAGGCGGTTCGGCGGTGGCGCTTGGCATAATACTAGTTATAATTCTTGTGTCAGCTAAAAATAAAAAATTATACAAAAAAACGAATTAGTTTTGTTTTTTTTGATTTTTAGGCATAATATTGGTTGTAAAGCGCTGTTTATAGTGTTATAATAGCTAAAAGAATTTATTTGTACATAATACCTTATATAAGGAGAACAATATATGAACAAAAAAACTATACGCGATGTAGATGTAAACGGCAAAAAGTGTCTGGTTAGGGTAGACTTTAATGTCCCTATGAAAGACGGTGTAATAACTGATGAAAACCGTATTAAAGGCGCGCTCCCTACCATTAAGTACCTTATGGAAAATGGCGCTAAAGTAATTCTTTGCTCACATATGGGCAAGCCCCATAATATTTTTACCCCTAATTTTGGTTTGAATAAAAAGGAAAAAGCCGCTGTTAGTCAACTTCCTAAAGAAGAACAACAAGCAGCTACAAATGCTTATATAGAAAAAGCATTGCAAAACGATGCCAAAAAGTTTACCTTAAAGCCAGTAGCGGACAGGCTAAATGAACTATTAGACGGCAAAGTTACCTTTGCTAACGATATTGTAGGCGAAGACGCCAAAGCCAAAGTGGCCAACCTAAAATCAGGCGAATGCGTACTTCTTGAAAACTTGCGTTTTGACGCAGGCGAAGAGGGCAGAAGTCAAGAACTTTGCAAAGCATTGGCAGAATTTTGTGACATTTATGTCAATGACGCTTTTGGAACTGCTCATCGCTCCCACGCATCCACAGCCGCAATCGTGGAATACGGCTTTGTAAAAGACGCTGTATGTGGATTCTTGATTGAAAAAGAGCTTGCAGTTATGGCAGATGCTTTGGAAAATCCTGTTCGTCCTTTTGTAGCTATTTTGGGCGGAGCAAAAGTTGTGGATAAGTTAAAGGTTATTGAAAACTTGCTAGAAAAATGCGACGCATTAATAATTGGCGGCGGAATGGCTTATACTTTCTTAAAAGCGCAAGGAATAGAAGTTGGCACATCACTTGTAGACAATGAGCAAATAGCTTACTGCAATAATATGCTAGAAAAAGCTAAGGCTATGGACAAAAAGATTTATCTACCCATTGATGCAGTAATTACTAAGTCTTTTCCCAATCCAATCGATGCGCCCATCGATGTAAAAACGGTGGACAGAACGGACATTCCTAGCGATATGATGGGACTAGATATCGGCGAAAAGACAAGAGAACTTTTTGCTGAGGCAATAAAGCAAGCTAAGACAGTTGTTTGGAATGGACCGATGGGAGTTTTTGAAAATCCTATCCTTGCCAAAGGCACAATAGCAATAGCAAAAGCGCTTGCAGAAGCTAAAGACGCTACCACCATAATTGGCGGCGGCGACAGCGCAGCAGCTGTAACACAACTTGGCTTTGCTGACAAGATGACACACATTTCCACAGGCGGCGGCGCATCGCTAAAACTGTTTGAAGGTAAAGTATTGCCAGGAATTGACTGCTTAAACGACAAGTAAATTATATATAAAATAAGGAGATATAGACGATGAAAAGACCAATTATTGCAGGAAATTGGAAAATGAACAAAACTAATGCTGAAACTAAAGAGTTTATCGCTCAGTTAAGACCATTGGTAAAAGACGCTCAATGCGAAGTGGTATGCTGCGTACCTTTCACCAATATTGTGACAGCAAGAAAAGCAGCTAGGGGCAGCAATATCCAAATAGGAGCGCAAAATGTCCATTGGGCTGAAAGCGGCGCTTTTACGGGAGAAATTTCCGCAGCCATGCTTAAAGAACTTAAAGTAAAATATGTGCTTACTGGCCATAGCGAAAGACGCCAATATTTTGGAGAAACTGACCAAACTGTTAATTTGCGTACTAAAGCTGCGCTTAAAGCAGGTCTAAAGGTTATTGTTTGCGTTGGCGAAACGCTTAGCCAAAGAGAAGAAAGCAAGACAGCTGAAGTTCTTACCACTCAAACTATTGAAGCTTTAAAAGATATCACAAAGCAAGAGCTAAAGAGAGTGGTCATTGCTTACGAACCAGTTTGGGCAATTGGAACGGGCAAAACAGCTACGGCTCAAGACGCTAATGACACTATCAAAATTATAAGAAGAGTTATTCGCAAACTTTATGGCAGAGCAAGCGGAACTTCCATTCGTATACAATACGGCGGCAGCATGAATCCCAAAAACGCTAGCGAACTTATGTCAATGCCACTAATTGACGGCGGACTAATTGGCGGAGCTAGCCTAAATGCAGAAGACTTTGCAAAAGTAGTAAATTACTAAAATCACTTTGTCATAAATTACACTGGTAATGACGCAAAAATACTTTTGTTTTTTTGCGTCATTTTAATAAAGGAAAGGAAATACATTTTTATGAGTAAATTTATTGGACTTATTATATTAGATGGATTTGGTATTAATACAAGCGAATATGGCAATGCCATAAAAAAGGCAAAAACGCCCTTTTGGGACAGCCTTATTAATAAATATCCAAACACTATGCTTGGCGCAAGCGGCATGGATGTAGGCTTGCCAGATGGACAAATGGGAAACAGCGAAGTAGGACACCTAAATATTGGTGCAGGCAGAGTTGTTTATCAAGAGCTTACACGCATTACAAAGAGCATAAAAGATGGCGATTTTGACCAAAACGACGCAATTTTACGCACTATGCGTTCAGCTAAAGCAAATGGTAAAAAATTTCATACCTTTGGACTTCTGAGCGACGGCGGCGTTCATTCTCATATAGAACACCTTTTTGCAATAATAGATTTAGCTAAAAAAGAAGGTTTGGACGATATTTTTGTACACTGCTTTTTAGATGGCAGAGATGTGCCGCCCAAAAGCGGAGCAGATTATATAAAACAGCTAAAAGATTATATGGCTGAGCAAAATTTTGGCAAGATTGCTAGCGTTCAGGGCAGATTTTACGCTATGGACAGAGATAACCGCTGGGACAGAGTGGAAAAAGCATATAATGCCCTTACTTTAGGAGTGGGAGAGCAAGTTGAAGACGCAGAATTAGCAGTAAGACAAAGTTATGAAAATGGTGTTACTGATGAGTTTGTCACGCCAAAAGTAGTTTGCAAAAATGACAAACCACTAGCTATTATTGGGCAAGGCGACAGTATTTTATTCTTTAACTTCCGCCCCGATAGAGCAAGGGAGATAACAAGAGCATTTATTATGCCTGAGTTTGATTCCTTTGAGAGAGTTAGCGGATTTTTGTCGCCATTATATGTAGGTATGACGCAATACGATGCTAGTTTTAAGACATATTTAAGCACGGCATTTTTGCCCCAAAGCCTAACGAATACATTGGGCGAAGTGCTGGCAAATAATGGTAAAAAACAGCTTAGAATAGCAGAGACGGAAAAGTATGCTCATGTAACATTTTTCTTTAATGGCGGAGTGGAAAAACCCAATCCTTTAGAAGAGAGAATACTTATCCCTTCTCCCAAAATTGCCACCTATGACCTAAAGCCAAGTATGAGTGCGTACGAAGTTGCTGAAAGGGCGGCAGAGGAGATTTTGCAATGTAAATTTGACTGTATGATTCTTAATTTTGCCAATTGCGATATGGTGGGACATACAGGTATTTTTGATGCTGCTGTAAGCGCAGTTGAAGCAGTAGATACTTCATTAAAGAAAGTTGTTGAAGCAATTATAAAGGTAGGCGGAGAAGTAATAATTACCGCTGACCACGGCAACGCTGACCAAATGTATGAACAAGACGGCAGTCCCTTTACCGCGCATACTACAAATCCCGTTCCGCTAATTATTGTAACTGATAGAAAAATAGAGCTTGCAAATGGCGGCGTTTTGTCTGACATTGCGCCAACTATGCTTAAGCTTATGGATATATCACAACCTAGCGAAATGACAGGAAAGGCATTGTTTTAGAGGTTGGAATAGAGCGGCAGGCAATATTTTGCTTGTCGCTTTTTTAATATTTTTTGTAGTTTTTTCATAAATTTAGTGGCGCACAAAATATAAAAAGGTATTGCAATTTATCTTATTATATACTATAATACTAAATGTTAGTATCTAAGTATATTAGCGCCTTTTTTCAAAATAAACAAAAGGAAGTATTTTTTCAAAAAATACAGTCGGTAATAGGATGTTTCGGTTATTCAAAAACTTAAAGCCAGTGCTGGGTATATTCATTCTTGCAGTAATACTGCTAGCGTCAGGCGCTATGGCTGAATTATACCTACCAGGTATGATGAGTGACATAATCAACGATGGAATATTTTTAGATTATGAACCGATGTATGAACACGAAACTATGCTCAATCCCTTTGGAGAAATCGACATTACGGGCGACATGGAAGGCTTTGAAAGAGATACCATTCCTGTTTTTGAAATGAAAGACGGCTTTTCCACCGCCGACTTAAAAACCGTTTGGAATGAAAGATTTAATTCCTTTGCCATAACTTTTGATTTTATGGATATTCCCGTTAAGGACAGCAGAGAATTATTTAATGAAATTCTACTGCCTTTTATGGATTCTCTTAAAGATTACCAAATGTACAAAATACAAGATAAATATCGTCAAAAATACAATGACCCCACAATTGTTGTAAATGACTATATAGAGCATTATGAAGAAGAAGACAAAGAAATGGTAAAGATGGCAATTGGCAAGCTAATAGACTATGAGTCGCTATTAAACGCCAAGTCAAGCTCTATAAACATAAAGACATTTTTGACTATTTATGACCAAGACAGCGATGAAAAAGATAGCTCTTCTGTGTGGGATAATGAAGACGCAAAAAGGCTATTAACAAGCGCAGTATTATGCATGAAACACAGCGAAAACGGCAACCTTTTGCCCATTCCTACCATGCTTGACGAAAACGGCAACACTGTAAAGGTAGCTGTAAACGCCTACGGTCAAGCGCTTGATAAAAGCCAGCTAACATATGTATACGATGAAGAAATTTTAAGATATACACCTTTTCCTGACTATGAGATAATTTTGTGCAACAAGGTTTTAGGGTATGCCTATAAATACGAAAACGGACAAAAATGGATAAGAAATAGACTTGGCATGAACCAAAAAGATATAGATATCGCCGTTGGTGAAAATACCGAAGAATCCACAGGTTTTAAAAGGTTATTAGAAATCATTTCGCTAAGCAAAGTGGGCACTACCACAGCAACGCTTAGTCAAAAAGAAGACAAGACTGCGGAAGAGTGGCTAACGCCTGACGGTATCACCGTTCAGACAGCTAATATGTCCTTTATAATAGATAGGGGAGTAAAAATGCTTCTTCTTACCTTATTTGCGTCTGCTTGTGTTATCGTTGCAATGTTCTTTAGCAGCAAGATAGTATCATTTTTCAGTAAGATATTAAGGAGTAAGGTCTTTACCAAGGTAGAATCTTTTTCTTTAGTGGAGTTTGACAAATTCTCTACTGCAAGCTTAGTTACACGCTCTACCAACGATATTAATCAAATACAAAATGTTTTCCTTATGATTTTAAGGACAACATTAAGCGCACCTGTTACCATAATTGGCGGATTTATATTCTCATTTAGAGCCAATGTATCTATGACGATGGTGCTAGTATACATACTGCCTATATTATTTATAGCGGCAGGAGTGGCAGCAAAGATTTGCCAACCGCTTTTCAAAGTAATTCAGAAAAAAGTTGACCAACTTACCTTAATTATGCGTGAAGGCATTACAGGCATACGCGTTGTGCGCGCTTTTAACAAGCAAGAGCTTGAAAAAGAGCGTTTTAACAAGGTCAATGTTAGCGTGACTAAGACAGCAGTAGTTTTGCAAAGATATACAGCTGTGCTTGTACCGCTAATTAACATTTGTCTAAACTGCGCTTCGGTAGGCATATTCTGGAGAGCGGCAAAGCAAGTGGCGGATAAGTCCATAACCGATGTTGGCAAAATGCTAGAAGTATCACAATACATAACACAAATAGCTATGGCTATGGTATTTGTTGCAAGCGCAGTAGTTGTTTTCCCAAGAGCGTCAGCGTCCGCTGAAAGAATTTTGCAGATTTTAGACACTGATGTGGATATTCAAGACAAACCCGACGCACAGAACCAAAGCGACGGTTCAGGCACAATAGAATTTGATAATGTATCCTTTAAGTATTGCGAAAATGCCGAAAACAATATTTTAGAAGGCATAAGCTTTAAGTGCGAAAAGGGCAAAGTGACCGCCATTGTGGGCGGAACTGGAAGCGGAAAGTCTTCCGTTATTAATTTAATTCCAAGATTTTATGATATATCTAGCGGCAGCTTAAAGGTGGACGGACAAGAAGTTAGTACCTATCCTATGGAAGATTTGCGTAAAAAACTTGGTTTTGTGCCACAAAGGAGTATGCTGTTTAGCGGAACGATAGCTGATAATTTGCGCTATGGCAAAGAAGACGCCACAGAAGAAGAAATGTGGGAAGCGTTACGCATTGCGCAAAGCGACACATTTGTGAGAGAGAAAGAAGGACAGCTTGAACATATTGTTGAACAGGGCGGGCAAAACTTTAGCGGCGGACAAAAACAAAGATTGTCCATAGCAAGAGCTATTATTCGCCGTCCTGATATATACATATTTGACGACAGCTTTAGCGCGCTTGACTTTAAGACGGATTCTAAGTTGCGCCAAGCGCTTAAGAGCGTAACGCAAAATAGTATTACCATTATTGTAGCGCAGCGTATAGGCACAATTATGGACGCAGACGAAATAATTGTACTAGATAATGGCAGAATTCGCGGCAAGGGCAAGCATGAGTACCTGATAAGAAACTGTCAGGTATACCGTGACATTGCTTTAAGCCAAATGAGTGAGGAGGAACTGGGACTATGAACGAGCAACCAGAAATAGTAAAAGTAGAAGCAGAACCGTGTTCTTCCGTAGGTAAAATGGATATGTCAGGCGCTTTTGGCGCAAGTTCTATTAAAATAGACAAAGTGCAAGGTGCAGAGAATTTTGGCAAGACGGTAGTTAGGCTAATAAAATATATGCGTCCGCAAATGATTGCTCTTATCAGCATGATTATACTAGCGGCAGTAGGCGCATGGTTTGCTGTGTGGGTGCCCGATATCTTAAAGAAAGTCACCAACCACTTAGTAGAAAGCATTCAGTATTTTAACGATGTGGACTTATCTTATGTTGGCAAAATTTGTTTGACAGCAGGCGGATTATATTGTCTAAATGCTATATTTACATTTATTAGCGGACTAATTGCAGCAAGTATGGCGCAACAAGTTGTTAGGCGTATGCGCTATGATGTTAAGCTAAAACTTGATAAAGTACCGCTATCATACTATGACCAAACGACAACGGGCGAAATACTATCTAGAATGACTAACGATATAGAGCTTGTGGCAGTAACGCTGCAAGATACCGTTAATCAAATCATAATCTTGGTTATGACAGTAGGCGGCGTATTATTTATGATGTTCCGTCTAGACTGGCTGCTTAGCACAATTACGCTAACTAGCGTACCTATCCTTTTTGCCGTAAGCGGAGCAATAATAAAGCAAAGTCAAAAAGAGTTTGCAAGACAGCAACAGCTCATTGGAAAGCTAAATGGGCACATTGAAGAGATGTATGCAGGGCATAGGGTAGTAATGCTCTTTAATCAGCAAGAAGACAGCATAAAAGAGTTTGAAAGAACAAACAAGCTTTTGTTAAAAGCCACCCGTAAGGCGCAATTTTTAGCTGGCATAATCTTGCCTTGTATAAAGCTTGTCAACAATTTAAGCTATGTAGGAGTTTGTATATTTGGCGGATATAGAGCAGGACTAGGCATTATCAGCATAGGCGATATACAAGCGTGTATCCAATACACCCGCCAGTTTGCGCAACCCATTGAAAATGTTAGCAATATCTCTAATACGATACAATCAGCTATTGCAAGCGCTGAAAGAGTGTTTAAGATGCTTGACCTTGAAGAGCAGTCGGAAGAAAAACCGCATAGAGATGTATCAAGCTTTAAAGGGGAAGTTGTATTTGAAAATGTAGCGTTTAGCTATTGCAAAGAAAAGAAACTTATTACCAATTTGAACTTGCATGTTAATGCTGCCGAAAGCATAGCTATTGTAGGCCCGACAGGCGCAGGCAAAACCACTTTAGTCAACTTGCTGATGCGTTTTTACGATGTGGATTCGGGGCGTATACTTATAGACGGCGTAGATATAAACGACATGCATAGGGACGATTTGCGCAGTCTATATGGCATGGTACTGCAAGATACATGGCTCTTTAAGGGCACAGTGGCAGAAAACATTGCTTACGGCAGTCAAAACGCAACTAGAGAACAAATCATAGAAGCTGCCAAGAAAGCCCATGCTCACGAATTTATTATGAGTATGGAAAAAGGATACGACACCGAGCTTAACGACGACGCAAGCAACATTAGCCAAGGACAAAAGCAACTTCTCACTATTGCTAGAGCCATACTAAAAGACCCCAAGATTATTATTTTGGACGAAGCTACCAGCAGTGTTGACACCAGAACGGAACAATACATACAAAGCGCAATGCTTGCTATGATGGAAGGCAGAACAAGCTTTGTAATAGCGCATAGGCTATCTACCATAAAGAGCGCAGCGGTTATACTTGTTATGAATCATGGCGATGTGGTAGAGCAAGGAAACCACGAAACACTGATGGCAAAAGGCGGTTTTTATAGTGAGCTTTACAAAGCGCAGTTCCAAGGAAAATCTATGGATGATGTGCTGGATGATATAGATATGGACAGCGAAAATATATGCGATTTTATACAAACATAAAAACAAAATAAGGACACAAAATAATAGCAGTGTCCTTGTTTTTTTAGCAGTAATTTTGTTTGCTTAAGCAAGATAATTATGCTATAATCAAATCACAATTTTAGGAAGGGAGAGTACTAATGCCTACTTTTTTTACAGAGGTTTTTGATGTTCCTAGCGCCGTTGCCCCGTTAGGACTTATCATTCTTGAGGGCGCAAAAGATTTAGGAAACAAGATTGACAACTATTTAGTAAATTGGTACAACAGAGATTTATCCAAAAGAAAAGCAGATTTCATAAAAAAAGATACATTTATACTTGATAGCGATTGCCCCCGTTTTACAACAGGCGACGGCAAAGCCGTTATTAAAGACAGCGTAAGGGGACGCGATTTATATATTGTAGTTGATGTAGGCAATTATCACTGCACCTATAATATGATTGGTGGAGCTAACCACATGTCGCCTGACGACCATTACGCCGACCTAAAAAGAATAATTGGCGCAGCAGGCGGCAAAGCAGAGAGAATAACTGTTGTTATGCCCTTGCTTTACGGCGGACGCCAACATAAGAGAACTTCAAGAGAATCTCTTGATTGCGCGCAAATGTTGCAAGAGCTTTATGCTATGGGAGTTAAGGAAATTATCACTTTTGACGCCCATGACCCTAGAGTGCAAAACGCAGTACCGCTTATGGGCTTTGATAACTTTTTCCCAACTTACCAAATACTAAAAGCGCTAACCAAACACTTCCCCAACCTAGAACTTACCAAAGACAAGTTTATGGCCGTTTCTCCCGACGAAGGCGCAGTTGACAGAAATATCTATTTTGCATCAGTACTAGGCGTAGATATGGGTATGTTCTACAAGAGAAGAGATTATTCTACCATTGTAAATGGGCGTAATCCCATTGTGGCGCACGAATATATAGGAAGCTCAGTAAAAGGAAAGAATATAATTGTGGCAGACGATATTATTGCCACAGGCGATAGTATGCTTAAGCTTTGCACCCATCTAAAAAAGAACGGCGCAAAAAATATTTTCCTTAACGCAACCTTTGCATTATTTACCGAAGGCACAGACAAATTCCAACAAGCATATGAAGATGGTTTGTTTACAGCAGTATTAAGCACCAACCTTACCTATACAAATCCATCATTAAAAACAAGAGAGTGGTATATAGAAGCCGATTTAAGTAAATATATATCTTATATAATTGCGTACTGCAACCAAAACAAATCAGTGGCAGACTTGCTTAGCAGTTCTGAGCGTATAAATGCCTTGTTGAAAAAATAATTATGCTTATTAATTGGCTTGGGCATTCGTGCTTTCTTTTAACCAACGATAATAATGACCGTGTGCTTGTAGACCCTTATGACAGTTATGTCGGCAAAGAGATGACTAAAGTATCAGCTGATGTCGTGGTCTTGAGTCACGGACATAAGGACCATTCAGCTGTTGAGAATGTCATATCTCCCCAAATAATAATTGACAAAATGGGTAAATTTTGTTACAATAACATTAAGATTAATACCTTTTACCGTTATCATGATAATAAGGGCGGAGATTTAAGAGGAAAAACTCTCATAACCACAATTAAAACAGACGGACTTAACATATGTCACTTAGGGGACATAGGAGAAGATTGCACTGACGATATCGCTAGCAGTATAGGTAATACCGATATTTTACTAATTCCTGTGGGCGGAACTTACACAATAGATAGCAAACAAGCCAAAGTTTATGTGGACAAGCTAAAGCCAAATATTGTTATCCCTATGCATTATAAAAATTCATTTTGTGTATTTGATATAGATGGTGTGGACAATTTTACTGCATTGTTTGATAAGAAAGTTATTATCAAAAATACAACTAAAGATTTGTTAATCACAAAAGAAACATTAAAAACAAGTAAGCCGAATATAATTTTAATGCAACTTGCATAAACTAAATTAGTCTGCATTATAACAATTTTTTAAATAGTTTAATAACATTTTTTCAAAATAACCGGAGGAAACGATGACCGATTATCAAGACAATACAAGAAAAGAGCTTGAAGCAAAAAACATGGCTGCTTTAAGAGTCTTTGCACGCAATATAAAGGTGCAATCTCCCACAGGTATGAGTAAAGAAAATCTTATAAATGCCTGCCTTGCGCGCCTTGAAGAAATAAAAAAGGGCATCGCTCCTGAGCCAACCCCCGCAAGGAGAAGGGGGCGTCCGCCAAAAGACACAGTAACTTTTGAAGATAAAGGCGTAGACAGCAACATAATACGCGCGGTAATAGAACAAAATGACCAAATTCTTAAAGGGCTTACCACCAGCATAGAAAATGCCTTTGAGCAAACTGAAGAAAGCGAAAGCGAAGAAGTAAAAACCGCTTCTGCTGACACTAAGAAAAAAGAAAACAACAATAATAATAGAAATTTCCCAAGAAGAGAATTTAAAAAGAGAGAAGAAGAAAACGAAGAAGATTCTAGTCAAGGACCGCTAGAAGTTAAAGAAGGAGTGCTTGAGATTATGCCCGACGGTTATGGTTTCTTGCGCGCAAAAAATTATGATTCTAGTGAGCATGATTCCTATGTTTCAGCGCAAAAGATTAAAAGAAGCGGACTTAGAAAGGGCGATTGGGTAAAAGCCGAAACAAGAAAAACCACTGAAAACCGTCCAGCAGGCGTAGTTAATATTCTAGAAATAAACGGCCGCAATCCAGAGAGCGCATTTAACCGCAAAAACTTTGACTCTTTAACACCTATTTACCCCAATGAAAGATATAGATTGGAAATAGTAGATTCCAATAATGATTTTGCAATTAGAGCTATTGATATTGTCGCGCCAATAGGAAAAGGGCAAAGAGCAATGATAGTAAGCCCGCCTAAAGCTGGCAAAACTACTATACTAAAAAAGATAGCCAACGCAATTACCACAAACTATCCCGAAGTGCATCTTATGGTACTTTTAGTTGATGAGCGCCCTGAAGAAGTTACTGATATGCAAAGGTCTATAAAAGGAGAAGTTATTTACTCTACCTTTGACGAAATGCCAGAGCATCACACCAAAGCTTCAGAGCTAGTGTTAGAGCGCGCAAAAAGACTTGTGGAACTTGGCGAAGATGTCGTTATACTAATGGACAGCCTAACGCGCTTAGCGCGCGCCTACAACCTTACAATTGCGCCCACTGGCAGAACGCTGTCTGGCGGTATAGACCCAGGCGCATTGCATAGTCCAAAGAGATTTTTTGGAGCGGCAAGAAATATAGAGTTTGGCGGCAGTCTAACCATTATTGCCACTGCGCTTGTCGATACTGGCAGTAAAATGGACGATGTCATTTATGAAGAATTTAAAGGCACAGGTAATATGGAACTGCACCTAGACAGAAAACTGCAAGAAAAACGCATTTTCCCCGCCATAGACCTAAACCGCAGCGGCACAAGAAGAGAAGAACTGCTTCTTGACCAGTCCGAACTACAAGGCATTTGGATAATGAGAAGAATGCTAGGTTCAGGCGATAACAGTGAAGCCACTGAAAACCTAATCAACTGTATTATCAAGACCAAAACAAATAAGGACTTCTTTAATATGCTAGAAGCTTATATGGCAAAATTGCAACGCTTAAAACAGCAAGGCCATACGCTAAAGTAAACAAAAAAAGTGCGAATTTATCGCACTTTTTTATTTGAATATAAATTTAGTTATTAACTATATTCTGTTATTGCAGCCTAGCACATTGACAAGCTTATGTCTTACTATTTCCTTAACCGCCTGACGAGCTGGCCCTAAGTATTGGCGTGGGTCAAAGTGCCCAGGGTTTTCAGCAAAGTATTTTCTTACCGTTGCGGTAACTGCCATACGGATATCACTATCGATATTTATTTTGCAAACAGCCATAGATGCAGCTTTTCTAAGCATTTCTTCAGGAACGCCTTTAGCGCCTGGCATATTTCCGCCATAAGCGTTAATTTGTTCTACAAGATATTGCGGAACACTGCTTGCGCCGTGAAGTACAATAGGGAAGTTTGGCAAACGCTTGCCGATTTCTTCCAAAATATCAAAACGCAAACTTGCTTCGCCAGTAAACTTAAATGCGCCGTGGCTTGTGCCTATAGCGATAGCTAAGGAGTCAACATTGGTACGAGATACAAACTCTTCTACTTGGTCAGGGTCTGTGTAGCTAGAATCTTCTTGACTAACCTTTACATCGTCTTCCACACCTGCCAATCTTCCAAGCTCAGCTTCTACCACAACGCCGTGGTCATGTGCATAGTCAACTACATTTTTGGTAATGCGAATATTTTCTTCTAAGCTGTGTTGAGATGCGTCTATCATAACAGAAGTAAAACCATTATCAATACATTCTTTGCAGATCTCAAAGGTATCGCCATGGTCTAAGTGTAAGCAAATGGGCAGACCGCTTTCTTCAATAGCTGCTTCCACCATTTTCTTTAAGTAGATGGTGTTGGCGTATTTTCTAGCTCCCGCCGAAACTTGCAAAATCAAAGGCGCTTTTTCTTCTTTAGCCGCTTCCACAACACCTTGAATTATCTCCATATTGTTTACATTAAAAGCTCCTATGGCATAACCACCTGCATAAGCTTTTTCAAACATTTCTTTACTAGTTACTAGTGGCATATCATTTCCTCCAGAATTTGTATTAATTATTATTATACCGCAAAAATTGGCAATGGTCTACTCTTAAAGGTAAATTTTTTGACATAAGATAATTTATTTTATATAATTAACCAACGGAGAAACTAATAATGTTACAAAATAATGAAAGACTAGATGATTTGGAATATAAATCCTTAAAGATAATTCAAAACCCTAATGGTTATTGCTTTACTAGCGACAGCGTATTATTATCTAATTTAGCTAAGATATCGCGCGGCGATAAAGTGGTAGACCTTGGCACAGGTAGCGGCGTTATCGCGCTTTTGGTGGCAAAAAAATATGAGCCAAGCAAAGTTATTGGCGTAGAAATTCAGCCCAAGCTTGCCGATATGGCCAAAAGGAGCGTTGCGCTTAATAAGCTTGACGATATTATTACCGTAATAAATAAGCCAATGCAAGACATTACAAAAGTGATAGGCGGCGGATTTGATGTTGTGCTTACCAATCCGCCTTATGAAAAAGCAATTAATAATGCAGAAGCTAGCGAAATAGAGATTTGCAAAAGTGAAGTTATGGTGACGCTTAAAGAAGTTATTGTTACTGCCTCAAAGCTTCTAAAATATGGCGGAATGTTTTATATGATAAACAAAGCAAGACGACTTGCAGACGCTATTTGTCTAATGCGGGAGCAAAACATTGAGCCTAAGAAGATTTATTTTATTCAACCAAAACAAAATAAAGATATAGACACCTTTATTGTTGCAGGCAGAAAAGGGGGCAAACCGTCACTTATTACACCAAAACCTATTGTGGTCTATAATGATGATGGCACTTATACAGACTTTGCTAGGAGAATTTATAATAAATGACAGGTACACTTTATTTGGTAGCAACGCCTATAGGCAACTTGCAAGATATCACTTTAAGAGCATTAGAAACGCTAAAGAGCGTGGATATTATAGCTTGCGAAGACACAAGGCACACTCTAAAACTTCTCAATCATTATGATATAAGAAAACCGCTTATAAGTTATTATAAGGGTACAGAGTATGAGAGCGCAGATAGAATTATAGAGCAATTAAATTCTGCCAAAAATGTGGCGCTAGTTAGTGACGCAGGTATGCCTTGCATAAGTGACCCAGGCAGTATTTTGGTAGCTAAGCTAATAGAGCAAGGATTAAAGTATACCGTAATTCCTGGCGCTTGCGCCTTTGTCAGCGCGCTTACGCTAATTGGCGTAGATGGGCATTTTACTTTTTTAGGTTTTTTACCTGAAAAAAATAAAGACAAAGATAGATTATTAGATGAATATAAATCCCTTAGCTCAAAACTTGTTTTTTACTCAGCTCCGCATGACATTAACAAAACGCTAAATTATCTATTCCAAAAGCTAGGAAGTCGTAAAGTGTATCTAGTTAAAGAGATAACGAAAATACACGAAAATGTAATAATTGGAACTCTTGACACTTTGCGTCTAGAACAGCCAAAAGGGGAATTTGTAGTTATTGTAGATGGTGTTATCGAAGTAAAAAAAGAGCCAACTAGTGAGGAAATAAAAAGAGAGCTTACTTTAGTTATGTCAAATGGAATAGACAAAAAGCAAGCTATTTTAGATGTGTCAAATAAGCTTGGTATAGGTAAAAATGCTGTTTATAAAGTAGCGATAGATCTTTAAAAAACTTTACATAAAACGGCATAGAGTGCAAGTTAGTATTGCCCCCATTAGCGAAGCTATAATTGATATAATAATTGCCGCTCCGCTTTTTTTATCTTTAGAAGTACTAAAGTAAACGGCAACGACATAAAGAATGGTGTCATTGCTTGCCATTATGACGCTGGCGCACCTTGCCACATAGCTATCCACGCCATATTCATTAAAAATATTCTCCACAAGCGCCAAACTGCCAGAACCGCTAAGTGGGCGAAGTATAAGTAACTCAATTAGCTCCTTTGGGATACCTAAATAAGACATTGGCTTAGACAAGATATTGGTGAGTTTGCCGCCAAGACCGCTTACTCTAAAGATTTCTATAAGCATAAATATGCTTGCAAGGTAAGGCAATAAGTTAATGACAAGCCCTAAACTTTCTTTTATTCCTGCAATAAAGCTGTCATATATTTTAATCTTTTTTACTGTGGCAACTAAAAAAGTTGTTAGCAAAATTATAGGCACTAGGTACATCATTTTACAAACACCTTAACTAGTATTATTGCTAAAAAAGTGCTAAATACCGTACAAATAAGGCTGGGCAAAATAATATCGTGCTGAGCGTTCTGCGCGCTTCGCATTGCTAAAATGGTGGTGGGGATAAGCTGAATAGAAGTTGAGTTTATAACTACTAGCATAATGCGGTTTTTGCGGCGCTCCATATTTTCTACTGCATTTATGCCAGCGGGCGTTGCAGCACTGCCCATACCTAAAATATTTGCGCTTAAGTTTACGGAAAGGTAGTTGTAACAAATATCGCTCTCTCCAGGAAACAGCTTATATAAAAATATCTTTAGCTTGTTGCCAAGAAAGGTATCAAATCGTAACTGATGCCAGATATTTAATACGCTTAGCCAAATTGCGTAAATACAAAACATTAGCACAGAAAAGTTCACACTTTTTGTTGCGCCTTCTATTAAGCTAGACATAACCAGTGACGGATTTATAAAGAGCAAAGCAATAATTGATACAATTAATACTGCGGTAAAGACAATTGACATACTAAAGTGTATGCTGTAAGGCTATGTAAAATGTGCTTGCATTTAGCGTGGTATTATATTATAATACAATGTGTATCATTGGAGTAAAAATGCCCTTGAAAAAGCTATTTATATTATTGATAACAATTTTAGCTCTTATAGTTGTCCTTACATCTTGCGCGCCAGCGCAATCAGACTATGTCAAGGTCTCTTTTTTTGTGGACGGCAAACCATATCAATCTTATTGGGTTAAAAAAGGCGGAAGCTTGTTAGAAGAGCCTGAAGTTCCCGACAAAGAAGGTATGGTGGGCATTTGGAGTACTTTAGATTTTGATGATTTGCAAAACGACCTACAAGTAGACGCCATATACTCTAACGCAAACTGCACAGTATCATTTATGGTAGATGATGCTATAGTAGCAACAGTTACGGTAAAGAAAAACTCTTCATTGACATCTATCCCCAAAGTGCCAGAAAAAGTAGGCTATGAAGGGGAGTGGAATTACACCGATTTTAGCAACATAGCGCAAGATATTACTGTTAAAGCAGAGTATACGCCCATAGCTTACACCGTTAGGTTTATGAACGGCAATGATTTATACGCTACAAGAATAGCAAACTATGGCGAAAGTGTGACAAATATTCCTGACTTGCCCACACCTATTAGCAATTGGTCGGCAAAGTGGGTAAGAGAAGACAAGTCACCCCCTATACTTACCAACATTAAGAGCGATATCACAATTTATGTTTACTATTACATAACGCTAGAGCTTGTGAATTCTTATTTATCGAACTCCACCTATACTTTAGATTTAGATAAAGAAATTGACGAAATTCCCGTAGGGGACAGAGCAGGGTATGATTTTTATGGTTGGTATTTTGATGCCGACTTGACACAAAAAGTAGAATTTCCTTATGAATTTACAGAAAATACACAGTTGTTTGCGCGTTGGCTCAAAACAAGCAGCGCCGACGATTTTACTATTGTAGATGGTGTGGTTACCAGTTACACTGGCGCAGATACCAATGTTATTGTGCCATATAAGTATGATGACGGGGATAAAGTGAGTCTTGTTACAGGCATTGGCGAAAATGCCTTTAATAATTCAGCAACAATTACTTCTATCAGCATACCAGGCACTGTAACAACTTTTGCGCCTAGAGCATTTAGCGGATTAACTGCCCTTAAAGAGCTTGTTTTCCCCGACCAAAATAGTATTAGAACCATTGGAGCGTACGCTTTTGAAAATTGCTATATGCTAGAAAGGTTTGAAGCGGGCAATTTACTTGTTGAAATTGGCGACAATGCCTTTAATAACTGCAATTCATTAAGTTTGGTTGATTTAGGCAATGTGCAAACCATAGGCGACTATGCCTTTAGCGGTATTCAAACAATCTCTCATATAGATATTCCATCTACTGTGCAAGTTATAGGCGCGCTAGCTTTTCAAAATATGATTAACACCACTTTTGCTTTCCCTAGTGGCAATAATGTAGTTTATGTAGGCGATAGAGCGTTTGAAAATTGCTATCAATTAAAGGAGTTTGTAGCGCCAAAACTGCAAGGGATTGGCGAATATGTCTTTAGTGGGTGTAAGACCCTAGAAAAAGCAACAATGATGTCTAACGGTTATTTTTACAAACTGTTTGGCACAGCCAGTATAGAAAATAGCTACACCATAAGCGACCAAACTACAACATATTATGTTCCCAAGTCTTTAGTTAATATGAGCATAATTGCTAATTTGGGGGGAGAATGGATAGTGCCAGGCGTTATGGCCACAAATGCCCTAATAGACGCCTACTATGTCAAAAATGTTACGCTAAGCGGTAATTTTACCTTGATAGAAAGTTATGCTTTTGATTTACGCGATGAGCAAAAAATAACAGAGCCTAACTTTAATATTACAATTTCCAGCGTTACCAAAATTGATAATTATGCGTTCTTTGGCAGAAAAGACATTGCCCAAATAAACTTGCCGTCGTCAGTCTATGAGATAGGCGAGTATGCATTTTTTGAACTAGATAGGCTAGGTCAAGTCGCCATAGAGCAAAATAACGGGCTTACCATAGTAGGAAAGTGCGCATTTGAAGGCACAAAGTGGCTGACAGAATATCAAGGCATTGCCCGCCTTGGCAGAATAGCCCTTGGCTTTGGCACAGATTTTATAGGCACAGGTGGCAGAACTTCACTAATGCCTGAAGACTTTGACGGTTTAACTACCATTAGCGCATACGCTTTTGCAAACAATACAAGGCTTACAGATATCATTATCCCGCCTAACATTACAACTATTGGCGATGAAGCTTTTAAGTCTTGTCAAAACTTACTTAATATTCAAATTCCTATCCAATGTCAAAGTCTTGGCATAGATGTTTTGAGCGGTTGTAGTTCTCTTTCAACAATAGAGATAGGCTTAAGCGCTGATTTACATACACTTTTTGGAAAGGATTATTACGACAACTCTTATACAGTTAGTAGAGATGGAGAATCCCACTATATACCCCTTAGCTTAAAAACTCTTACCTTGCTTGCTGACAGCCAAATAGAAATCTATGAAGATAGATATAATGGTTATTCAAGCCTTACTAGCATAGTTTTAGGTGAAAAAATTACCAAAATTTATGATCTAGCTTTTGCAAATAACACAAGCTTAACTACAATTAATATTCCTAACAGCTTAGTAGAGATTGGCGCGCTTACTGACGGACAAGAAAGGTATGAGGGAGCGTTTTATAATTGTCCTAGCCTAACGACACTAAATGTTCACTCATCGGCTAGCAACCTTGCCATAATTTATGATAAGGCGTTTTATAACAGCAGCCTTACTAGCGTTCACATACCGCCTATGCTTACAAATATTGGCGCATACGCATTTGCCAATACTAACATTAGATTGCTAAGCTTTGCCGATGGCGAAAGCGACCTTACCATAGGTGACTATGCGTTTAGTGGTATAAGAGCAAGCGTTAAGTATAGCATTGTATTGCCTTCCAATCTAGTTAAGTTAGGCGAATATGCCTTTTATGACAACAATAATCTAAATAAAGTTACATTTACTTCCCAAGTTACTAAGATTGGAAAATTTGCCTTTGCCAATTGTGATTTAGGCTCTTTTATCTTGCCTAGCAGTGTAGAGCTGTATGATGATGAAAATAACTGCTTAGTGTATGGGCTATTACAAAATAACAATAATATGACAGAGCTTACTTTGCATAACGGAATAACAATAGCTGACTTATTTATATCGAATTATCCTACTAATTTAGTAAAAGTTACTGTAAACGGCGGTAAAATAATAGATGAGCAGTTCCGCAATATGACTTCATTGCAAAGAGTGGAACTAAACGACATCACGCATATAGGCAAGTATGCCTTTGACGGTTGCAATAATGCCAATTTAGTAGCTATTGCCATTCCCCCAAGCGTAGTGGAAATATGCGACAATGCCTTTTCCAACTGCACAGGGCTTATCAATTTACTAAACCTTAACAATACAAGCTTAATAAGTTTAGGCAAAAGAGTTTTTGAAGGCAATACAAAACTTGAACAAGCCATTTTCCCAGACACTGTTACAAACACATCTTGGGATGGCATTTTTAACGGGTGCGTACGTTTAAGCTATACCAATATTCCTCAAAGCGTAGTGGAAATAGGCGACAATACTTTTAATAACTGCAATAGCTTAGCTTCAATTAATATCCCTGCAAACATAGTAAGCATTGGTAACAACGCATTTAGCAATTGTTATGAGCTAGTCTTTGAAAACAGCAACTTTGAATTTTTACAATATATTGGCGAAAATGCATTTAAAAATTGCTATAAACTAACAGCGCTAAAAACAGAAAATGTTGAAGAGATAGGAGAAAATGCATTTTTAGGGTGCTTATCTATTAGAGAAATAACCATACTTGACTTATCTCCATCTGATTATATCGACAATGCCACACAACTAGAAACTGTTAATGTATCAAGACACGCAAGTATGTTGTTAAGCCAGTCATTTGCCCAGTGCCAAAACCTAGTTATGATATACTTTGCAACAGACGATAGCGCTATCTTAGACCAAATGCTTACAGTGCTTAAAGAAGATAAGTTAAGCGATAACCTAGCGCAAAATGTCGGCATATTTATTTTAAGCAAAATGTATACAGAGCTTATAGATAAGATAGACAGCTATCAACTAGCTATTTATTCCTATCCCACTTTATTTGATGTAGAAAGTTACCGTCTAAACGATAACGATATGACAGCTACATTAATATCTAGCGGCAACGCAAGTGGCGTTCTTTATATACCAAGACGCTTATATGTAGGTGAATTAGAGTATTTAGTGACAGAAATAGGGGAAAGAGCTTTTAAGAACAATCAAAACATCATTAGCGTTATTATTCCATCAGCCATAACAAGAATACACCAAGAAGCTTTTAGCAATTGCCAAAATCTAACTGATGTAACATTTGAAGCAGGTAGTGGACTAACACTAATTGGCGACTATGCATTTGAAAATTGTGAAAACCTTACCATATTTGCCATGCCTGATAGCGTAGAGAATATAGGAATAGGCGCATTTAATGATTGTGAAAAACTTGCAAGCGTTACAATTTCTAAAAACAGCCATTTGCAAGATATAGGTGAGTTTGCTTTTTCCAAAACAGCTTGGCTAAGAGATTATGACGGCATAGCTGTGCTAAACGGTATTGCCATAGGCTTTGGCGAAATATATGTTGCAAACGGTCTAGCTAGCGAAATTACTATTGACGACCTAAACGGCGTTATTAAAATTGCGCCATTTGCGTTTTACGGCGTTTATGGTCTTACCAATGTAGAAATACCCGACAGCGTCATTATGATAGGCAAAAACGCATTTGCAGACAATAAAAACCTAACTAGCGTGACATTTAAACGGGCGTCTGAATTAAACACAGAAGTATTTAACCAATGTGTAAATTTACAAAGTATTTATATACTAAGCGATAGTGTAAGCTTAGTAAGTGAAATGCTAAGTATATTAAGCCAAGAAGATATAGAAAACCTAACAGTTTACATTAAGGAAGAAGTTCACTTAGCTTTAAGTCAAGAAATTGAACTGCTTGACCTTACAGTGGAAATAGTTTCATAATATTACAAAAAGTTATATAATGTAGTATGTGATTTTGCGTTATAATAAATGGACGCAAATAAAGGAGTTATGATGAAAGTATACAAAGCTACGGGAAGCGGCACTATTACCATAGAAACAATGGAGCCGCCCCAAGATAAAAGCTTAGTCAAGGTGAAAATAAGCCAAATAATGCTTACCCATCAAGACCTAAACTTTTTTAAGGGTGCAGTCAAAACCGATTATCCCCATGCGCTTGGCAGCATTGCCACAGGAATAGTGAGCGATGACCGCAACGAATACGGACTAAAAAGGGGTACAAAGGTTATTATTGACCCCTATGAGTGCGAAATAAATGACCGTCTAGACTTGCCTAGCAGAGTAAAAACTTGCGGGTTAGAGCGTGACGGATTACTTAGCGATTTTGTATACCTGCCTATTGAAAAAATAACGCCTTTTCCTGAAGATGTGCAAGAAGAAGAAGCTATTTTTACCGTTAAGATAGCTACTGCTATGGAAACGATAAACTCTTTCCGAGTGTCAAAAGGCGACTATATGGTAATTATTGGCGGCAACTCACTTTGCAACATTTTAGCCCAGCTTGCTATGTATTTTCAGCTTATTCCTATTGTGGTAGACAATAATGAAAAATACCTTAAAAAAATGGAAGCAAACGGCATTTATTATACAATAAATTCCACAAAGGAAGTACCTTATGAAAAGGTAATGGAGCTAACAGGCGGCAGAATGGCAGAACATACTGTATATGAAGCAACCAGCGGCGCGCCATCGTCATTTTTGTTTAGTCTAGCAAAAGACGGCGGAGACTGTACAGTGGTTAGCGAAAACAAGTTTCAACGCAAAATGGAAGCTGACCTAAACCTAATAAGCCGCAAACAACTTAGAGTTAAGGGAGTGAGTAGCGGCGCAAGCGAGATAGATTCCGCTATAAATATCTTAGCTCAAAAAATAATAAATTTTGATGACCTTATAGACAGTAGGTATGACTTAGAAGATGTCAAAAAAGCTTTCTTAGAGCTAGAAGAAGCGCAAGGACATACCGTCTTAATTAACCTTATTTAAGCTAACAAAAGTGCTAATTTTTACGCGCCTTAAACAAGGCGTTTTTTTTATTTTTGTACTTTTTGTCTTGCGTTGACTATTAGTTGCTTATTTGGTATTATGAGTATGAGAAATCACATTTCTCATAAACTAAGAGAAAATCGATATGAGTAGAAAAGCCAAAGATATAATTTTGCTAACTGTTGTGCTTATTTTGGCATTAAGTATGTTTGCCATAGTTATTTTCGATGCGGTTATGCGCAATAAGCCAACTACTGCTTTAGAAATTTATATAGACGAAACCCCCATAAATTATCAAGATAAAGAAAACGCCGCATACGCTTATGTGTTTTCCAACGCTATTTTAGATGTCACAAGACAGCTTGGCATAAATAGCAATAACAAAGAGCTATCAGAGCTAATAAACGCCATTATGGACGCTATGGAAAAAGCGCGCATTCCTGCCCAAAAGCTAGGCAGTATAGCTAAAGTTATAGACAACTCATCTCAAGACATCGTTGATTTTTTTAGAACTAGCGGTGAAATTAGCCTAGAAGAAATGGCTGAAGCGCTTTCCAAAACCAAAATGCAACACATAGCTGATTTTTCCAACAGTTTTTTTGCTACAACTACGCTTACTGAAGATGAATTTTCACAAATACTTTATTACTATATGCTTGCAAATGCAACTACTTCTTATAAGCAAGCAATGTATAAACTAGGCAAGCAAGATTATGTAACCTTTATATCCAATACTTTTTACCTTATTAATACTTTAGGCCAGCAAGATAAAGATACACCTGGCGCCAAAAGCAATATTTTGCAGGCGGTTATCTATGAGCTTGGTAGTAATTATATAGAAATCTTGGATAAAGTGGGCATAGACGCTATTGCCACTGTGCTTGGATTTGATTCTAAATATCAAGGCGGAGATGACGATAAAGTTGACAAACTAAATGCCCTTATATCAAGCATTAGCGACACCATCGGCGCTGTTTTTGGCATAGTTGGGTACGCTATGAGAGAGATAAAATCTAGTGATATTGATGCCATAATGCATTATTTTGAACTAGAAGATAGCAAAGAAAAAGACGATTATCTAATTTATATCCAAAGCATAGTGTCAAAAAAAGTATTAAAAGGTATGACAAACTGCCTAAAGTATTTTAATGAAGAATTAGAAATGACAGCGTTTAGCGACAAACTTAAAGATATGATTTTGGATTCTTATTTGCTTAGAAAAGCAATAGTGGACGAAGAAGAAGACCAAAGCATAATAGACAAGTTTAATCAAGGTTTTGAAGACTTTATGTCAGCAATTAATTATTTTTATGATAAAGATATATCTATACAAGACCTTGCTAATATGGAGCAGGCTAAATATAACGCTTTACTTAAAAAAGCTAAAGGCATTGCGGATTTTAGCGCTATCTTAGATGAATTTTCATTTAATTTGGTATATATTTGGGCAAGCAATCTAATTGTGGGAGGCAAGTTATAAACAAAATGACAAAGGCATTATTGGAAGTTAAGAACTTATCAAAGATTTTCCCTAGTATGACAGAGTATGTCTTAAAGGGGATAAACTTAAAGATAGAAAAAGGCGATTTCGTGTCCGTGCTAGGAGCGTCAGGCTCAGGCAAAAGCACGCTTTTAACCATTCTTGGCGGTATGGATACGGCAACGGAAGGGGAAGTTTTGCTAGATGGCGTGGACATTACCAAACTTAAAGAGAAAGAGCTTGCCAAGCTAAGACGCACCAAGATAGGCTTTGTTTTTCAATTTTTTAACCTTGCCCCATATTTAACGGTGGAAGAAAATATCATACTTCCTATGATTTTAGAGAGAAAGACGCAAAAAGAGTATGCCGAAAAGCTAAAGTATTATCTTGACTATCTAAAGCTTAGCGACCTTGCCAAAAAGCTACCTGGCAAACTGTCGGGAGGCGAACAACAAAGAGTGGCAATAGCAAGGGGGCTTATCTATCAGCCCGAGATTATTTTTTTAGATGAGCCTACTGGCAACCTTGACAGCAAAACTGCAATAGAGATTATGGAACTTTTGCAAAGAATAAATAAAGAGTTTAATACCACCATTATGCAAGTTACTCACAGCGAAACCAATGCCTCTTTTGGCAACAAAATTATTCGCATACAAGACGGTAACATTATAGAAGAAATAGTTAAGGACAATGACGCATAGATGAATATTCTAGTTAGGCACACATTAAGGAGCATTAAGCGGAATTTAGGTCAATCAGTGGTGATAATTCTCACCATAATTTTGGTGACGGCTATGCTTTTTGTTGCTCTAACTATTGGCGACTTGTTTTATAACCTTAATGTAGCACTAGATTCTAGATTGGGGAGCAGCACGGATATCACGCTTACTGGCGATGTTTTTGCCACCTCTAAGCTAAATGAGTTTATTAAAAAATACGATAAAGATATAGAATATGTAGATACCTATTTGCAGATAGGCGCGCTATTTAAAAACCAAGATGCGTATGACAAAACGAGCAAAGCCGTACTTGTTGAAGCTACTGATACTCTTCAGCTTGCCAAAAGATACCCCGAAATGCTAATAGTTGCGCAAGAATACAATTATTCTTACCAACACCCTGCTGTTTGGGTGGGCAAGTCTTTTATGGAAGAAAACAAGCTAGAGTGTGGACAAGTGGTAGAAATTTATTTAGATATGTACCATAGCTATCAAAAAATGACCATAACTTATGTCTTTGAAAACCAAGGCTTTTTTGCAAACAGTACTGTAAACAATCTTATTATTGATTATTCTTCTGTAAACGCCAAGGGTATGCTAAATTTAGCCAACATAAAACTATCAAATGACGCAAACTATAGAGCAATAAGCAAAGCGCTATACGAACATATGGATAATGAAAACCTTACAGTATCGCCGTCAGTAAACTATGAAAAAGTGGCGCGAGTGGTAAAAAATAATCAGCTTTTGCTAAATGTAAGTTTGGTCTTTATTGTGGCGCTAATGCTATTTATACTCTTTACATCATACCTAGTAGTAACAAGAAACAGAGTAGGAGAAATGGCAATATTTAAGTCAGTTGGAGCTACTAGCTTACAAACTGCCCTTATTATGATATCGGAAGCTATTTTGTACGGCGTAATTGGCGCAAGCGTGGGACTAATTATTGGCAGAATAGGAATGGGACTTGCAGTAATGTATACCATTCCGCAATTTATTAGCGCAGTAACATTTTCCTTTAGCGATTATGTGTTTTCATTTTTGCTAGGAATAACAATTTCTGTTTTGGGAGCTATTTTGCCCGTTATAAATGTAAGTAAAGAAAGCGTTAGAAGCCTTACTGCAAGCAATGTTAAAATTGCAAAAAAAGGTTCGCTTCCAGCCTTAATAATATCCACTGTGCTTTTAGTTGTTTGCGTTATATTGTTAGTGACGCTAACTAAATATGCGCTAGCTGTCACAATTGCGCTTGTGGTGGCGGTTGCGCTATGGATAATTCTCATTATTCCTTATGTCATTAAAGCAATATCGTGGCTGTTTACGCATGGCGCAGGCTCACATCGAATAGCGGGATTTTCCATAAAACGCAATTCCTATTCTAGAACACTATCGGCAATGGTGGGCAGTATCATTACTTTTTCTTTTATAGTAATAAGCATAATAAACATAATAATATATGCAGTAACACCTTATAACGCAAGGTTTGAAAGTGACTTTGTCATAGAGTCAATTGACGGAAGCGACCTGTCAAATGTAAGAGAAACAGTTAGCGGTATAAAAGGCGTAAAAGACGCATTCTTGTATTATGAAGTACCTTGTCGATGGGAACTAGGTACCCAAATTGTCGATTATAGAGTTTATACCGTAGACAATATTGACGCTGTGGAAGGCATATCAGAAAAGGTCAGCAAGCAAACACTTGACTTGTTTAACAAAGAATTGCGGCCCGTTATTGTAAGCTATGACCTAATGCAAAGACTGAATTTAGAGATAGGGCAAGAGATATCCATAACTCTTGGCGACAAAGATTATCAAAAAGGCACGCTTGGCGGCAAGTTTAAGATAATAGGGATAGATTATGCTATGACAAGCACTGACAGAGTGATGATTATTCCAGAATCTGCTCTTACTATAGACGGCGAAAAGGTAAGCGCCAAAAGTATGATATTTGTTAATGCCAGCCAAAATGTGTGGAAAAAAGACCTTTATTCGCACATTAGAGACAAAATCGAAACGCAATACAGTTATATATTGGAGTTTGATAACTGGGCATATGCAACAAGCGTTGGTATAAAGGGAATAGCTAATTTGCTTATGGCACTACAAATTATTGTCAGTCTTGTGGCTATGGTAGGCGTCATTAACTTAACAATAGTGACAAGGCTTAGCCGTAAGCAAGAGCACCATATTTACAGCGCAGTAGGCATGGATAAAAAAGGCTATACCATAACGGCAGTTTGCGAAGGTTTTATTATAGCTTTGACAGGGGGTATAATTGGTTTTATTTTGTCGTTTATTATAAATAGACTTATGCCAAGCTTTGCCATACTAATAGATAGATATGTGGTGTTTAAGCTGCTGCCGTGGTATATTCCTGCAATGGTTCTTGCATCTATTTTAATGTATACGCTTGTTTACCTTGCCATTTACATTGCTAAAAAGACAAAATATGTTTATGATAGGGGAGTAATTAAATAGCTATCTTAAAAGGCAAATTCCTTGATAAACAAAGTGGTGTATGATATAATTACAATAATTTATAT
>FZPS01000213.1_pt178 | contig 29829 bp, 30 predicted proteins | sample 1817821 | NCBI WGS metagenome assembly FZPS01 (sample SAMEA104158645, study PRJEB21678) | metagenome | place: Germany | collected 2015-04-21
AAAACCGCATATGTAATCGGAGAGATAGATCCCCCATCTCTTCCGGCAGGTATCGAAACCGGCAAGATGGATTTGCAAAAGCTCTTCATCCATCTGACTAACGAGTAAGGAGGCGGAAAAATGAATTTAAAGAGCGCTGTAAAATACCAGATCATGGATGGCAGAATAGCTATACCGGTGTTTTATTTGGTGATGTTTTCGATAATGGTGTTGTTTTCCATATCGGTTTCCGGGCTGGGTGAGGGAACGTTTACGACTATCAGCGGGCTTGAGATGGCTACCATCATTTTTCTATTCGTGGTCGGGCTCAACGCTTTTCGTGAAACTTTTAGGATGATGATGCAGAACGGCGTTTCCAGAAAGACCATGTTCAAGGGATATATTATCACGGTATTGATTCTGTCGATAGGTATGTCCCTGATAAATGCAGTTTTACTGTGGGTCGGAAAGGCTATGGTGGCGACGAAGGACAACGTATTCTACAGGAGTTTGTTTGAACAGCTTTATGAAATGCGCTACGCAGGAAATACAGGAGGGATTCAGCCTGTTCTGGAAGAGCTGATGTTCATGATTTGCCTCTCTGGCGCTGCAATGATGTTCGGATACTTTATCACAACTTTGTATTACCGGCTCAACAAAGCGGGAAAGATTGCAGTGTCCATCAGTGTTCCCGGCATTTTAATCGTAGGATTGCCAATCTTCGATGCGGTGGTGACAGGTGGAATGATATATAGGGCATTTTGGAGGTTCGTTGCCTTCGCATTAGGGCTTCTAAGCGGCCCCAACCCTTACTATGCCATGGTGTCGTCTTTACTGGCCGTCGCACTATTTGCAGCCTTTAGCTGGATGTTGGTAAGGAGAGCTGTCATTAAGGATTAATAGCCGTTGTAAAAGGCCCTAAACCTTGGAATAGATAGTTTTTGTCCTGATGCCGGGCAGCATGCCCAGTTTTCCGGAAAGGGCGCTAATCTCATCCTGGGGAGCGTCTATAGCAACACTGATGATGGAGATATCACGTTTCGGATAAGGAAGCCCCATACGGCCGATAATATAATTGCTGTATTCGTGCAGCAGTTCATTCAAGCGATTTATCGATTCGTGGCTCTCAACGACAATGCCGATCAATGCAACTCTGGTATTCATATTCTCTCCGTCTCCTCTCGTAATCCGTAATAAGTATACTATAAAAAAACCTTTGGTAAAAGAGAATGAACTGGCGATTCTCGGGTTTTTATGCTTATATGCGGGTGCAAGGGGGTAAGTATAAAATATTATACATTAATATATGTTATTTGCATCGGAAAACATATGGCAGGAGAAGCAGGAACAGAAGAGGAGGAGAGGGAATGAAGATAGTTGTGGTTGGTGCAGTGGCAGCCGGGACCTCCGCCGCCGCAAAAGCCCGGAGCTAAAGCAGAGGATCTGTTCCACCTGGATCTGGCCTATTCGCCGCCCTATTCCACCGCGAGAGATCCTGTCATGTATACGAGAATGATATTGGAGAGCGCGATCAGAAAGTTTGAAAGAGAAATAAATAAATATAAGAAGTAAAATTTAATCAACTATAAACACAGGACGGCTCGTTTAGATAGTAATACACGCAGCGCGCAGCTTCGTATTGATGAAGCTGCGCGCTGCGTGCCGTACGATCTAGACGGCCCGTCCTGCCCGGTTGGCACTTGCTTGTACTCGCCGGAGCGAAACCCTACGCTCTAAAAAGATTGTTTAATATTTTAAGAAATTAAAGAACCGTCCCCGTGAATACCGCCTATTATTTGAAGATTATCAGACGCTTGTCCAGAGGCTGGAAGCTTTTATCCGCGGGTTTTTCCTCGATGTTGCCAAAAGGCATCTGGGCATCCAAGCGCCAGGAGTCGGATAGATTCCATTCTTTTTTAACCGCATCGGCAATCAGTTCGTTATAGTGTTGAAGAGAAGCGCCGTAGCCTTCCGCTTCCAGAGCCGTCCATACAATGTATTCCATGATGCCGGCTCCTTGCAGCGACCAATTGCGGAAATTATCCGCATAGGTAGGGAATTTCTCTACAAGACCTTGCACTACGTCCGTGTCTTCAAAGAATAGGACGGTACCGTAGCCTGCCATAAAGCCTTTAATTTTCTGCTCCGTTCTGGGAAACTTTTCTGCCGATAGCTTTGCTCGCATAATATCCATCAATATGGTCCACAGTCTTTCGTGGTGTTTGCCCAATAACAGAACCACCCGGGTGGATTGAGAGTTATATGCGGAGGGAGCGTGAAGCACGGCTTGCTCCAATACATCTATAATTCTTTCATCTGAAGTGACCGCCTTATTGCCAATGGCATAGTGGCTGCGTCTCTCGGCTACCGCCGTAAGGAAATCTTTTGCCATTTTTGCACCTCCCGAACATTCTTTTAATGGATAATATACCCAAAAATGCGGTATCAAACCAGCTTTGAACAGAGAGGGCGGATGCAGATAAATATTAATGGAAATGTTTCTTATATTACGGTTGACATTGTCTATTGTTTAACAGTATAATTATATCGAATAAAAAATACCGATTAATAGTTCTACGAGGAGAGAAGAGATGACCAACAAACAAAAGAACTCTTATGCAATTTCAAAGCAGCTTCTACAGCGGTTGCCTCTCTATTTGAACTACTTGAAGAATTATGCTGACAAGGACGGATATATTTCTGCGCCATTGATTGCAAACGCAATGCGGCTGAACGAGGTCCAGGTGCGGAAGGATCTGGCTGCTGTGAGCAGCAGCGGCGGAAAACCGAAAACCGGTTTTGCCACAGGGCAGCTTATTCGTGACATTGAAAAGTTTCTCGGATATGACAATGTGAATGAGGCCGTCATAGCAGGGGCCGGGCGCATAGGCAGCGCATTGCTGGCTTATCCGGGATTTAGCGAATACGGACTGAAAATATTGATGGGCTTCGAGTCGGACGAGAAACTTATAGGCACAGACATAGCGGGCAAGCAGATCCTGCACATTGACAAACTGACGGATGTATGCAAAAGGCTTAAGATTCACATCGGCATCATTACTGTGCCCGCAGAATCCGCCCAGGAAGTCTGCGATAAGATGGTAGCCGGCGGAATCCTGGCAATCTGGAATTTTGCACCCGTTCATCTTAATGTGCCGGACCATGTTGTAGTACAAAATCAAAACATGGCTGCATCATTAGCAATACTATCAAAACACCTGCGCGAGAAGCTGGAAAAAAAGGAGGAGTTATAACATGAGCGAGGGGATCGGCACCAAATTTGATAAGGTGTGTGCCATATTGGACAAGTATGAGCATAATCCTCACAAATTAATTGCAATTCTGCAGGATATGCAGGAAGAGTACAACTATTTGCCGGAAGATATCATGACATTCGTATCTACCGCTTTGGGAATTTCGCCTTCTACCGTATACGGAGTAGCGACTTTCTATTCCCACTTTACCCTGCAGCCAAAGGGCAAACATGTGATAAAGCTATGTGACGGAACAGCTTGCCACGTAAAAAAATCTCACGACATTCTAAAAGCTTTGGAAAAGAACTTGGGACTCACTCAGAAAAACAACACCACCCCGGATATGTTGTTTACCCTTGAAACCGTTGCATGCCTGGGCGCCTGTGGTCTTGCCCCTGTTGTGGTAATCGATGACCAGGTTCACGGACTTATGACACCGGAAAGCACATTGGCTTTAATCGAAAAAATCAGAGAAGAGGAGGGCGTTTGCAGTGGTAACTAAGATGACTCTGCAGGAAAGAAAGCAAGCTTTTTTAGATAATCTGTCGAAATATAAGGCACGGATTATGATCTGTGCGGGAACAGGTTGTGTCGCAAACGGCTCTCTTGAAGTATACGAGAAATTTGTAAATAAAATTGAGGAACGCGGTCTTTCCGTATCCGTAGCCGTAGGGCTGGAAAAGGAAACGGATTATGTTATGGCGAAAAGCGGTTGTCAGGGCTTCTGCCAGATGGGACCTTTGGTAACCATTTATCCTCAGGGCATTCTGTATATAAAAGTACATCCCGAGGATGTGGATGAGATTATCGAAAAAACGATTTTGAACGGAGAAACGGTTGATCGGCTGTTGTATGTTTCGCCGGAGACCAATAAACCCATCGATAAAGCAGATGAAATCCCTTTCTATTCGAGACAGCACAGGTTAGGCATTAAGCACTGCGGGCACATCGATGCACTGGACATAGAAGAATACATCGCAAACGACGGTTACGCAATGGCGCAGAAGGCCTTCACCCAAATGACCGGAGAAGAAATTTGCAAGCTTGTTTTAGAGTCGGGTTTGAGAGGTCGCGGCGGCGGCGGTTTCCCCACGGGACGCAAATGGGAATTAACGAGAATCCAAGAAGATCTGGTCAAATACATCATCTGTAACGGAGATGAAGGTGACCCGGGCGCCTTTATGGATCGCTGTTTACTGGAAGCCTGTCCCCATAGTGTAATTGAAGGCATGTTGATAGCCGCAAGAGCTGTCGGGGCTACGGAAGGATACATCTACGTCAGAACCGAATATCCGCTGGCAGTTGAAAGATTGAAAGTGGCGGTAGAAGATGCTCGTAAATCCAACTTCCTCGGGAAAGACGTCTTCGGATCGGGAATCGATTTTGATATACATATCATGGAAGGGGCAGGAGCCTTTGTCTGCGGTGAAGAAACCGCACTGATCGCGTCCATTGAAGGTAAGCGCGGAATGCCCAGCCCGAAACCTCCGTTCCCCGCCCAGTCCGGACTCTTCGGAAAACCCACGGTAATAAATAATGTAGAAACTTTTGCCAATGTTCCCGTGGTTATGCAAATGGGCGCGGAAGCGTACGCGTCTATCGGTACAGCCACTTCAAACGGCACCAAGACCTTTGCTCTCACCGGTCATGTAATGAATACGGGTTTGATCGAAGTGCCTTTCGGAACAACTCTGAGGCAGATTATCGGCGACATCGGCGGCGGCGTTTTGAACGACGACGGCACCACATGCGGATTGGATTATAAAGCCGTGCAGATCGGCGGACCCTCCGGCGGATGTCTCACAAAAGAACATTTGGACTTACCCTTGGACTATGAGACCCTGAAATCTGTCGGCGCTATGGTAGGTTCCGGCGGACTGGTCGTCATCAACCAGCAGACCTGCATGGTGGAAGTGGCCAGATTCTTCATGCAGTTCACCCAGAGCGAATCTTGCGGGAAATGTGTTGTATGCCGGGAAGGCACCAAGCAGATGCTTAATCTTCTTACCGATATCGTTGAAGGAAGAGGCACCGGCGAGACCCTGGAGCTCTTGGAGAAACTGGCGGAGACCGTAAAGGTGGGATCCCTTTGCGGGCTTGGAAAGACGGCTCCCAATCCGGTACTGTCCACACTGAAATATTTCAGAGACGAGTATAATGCTCACGTATTTGAAGGACGCTGTCCGGCAAATCGCTGCGAAGCCTTTAAGAAATATACCATAGTAGAAGACAAGTGCAAGAGCTGCGGCATCTGCGCAAGAAAATGTCCGGTAGAAGCTATTGAAGGAGCGAAAGGCGTACCCTACACCATCGACAAGGATAAATGCATAAAGTGTGGCGCATGCGTAGAAAGCTGTAAATTCGATGCGATTATGATAGGATAACGAGGTGATTTCCATGTTTAAAAAACAGACAGTAACGATCGATAATATGACGGTACCCATAGATGGAGAAAGAAACCTCCTGGAACTGGTACGCAAGGCGAAAATTGATTTGCCCACCTTCTGTTACCATTCCGATATGAGCGTTTACGGAGCTTGCCGCATGTGCATGGTGGATGTGGAAGGCAACGGAATCGTTCCCGCTTGCTCAACGCCGCCGGCGGATGGGATGAAGATCAAAACCAATACCAAGCAACTGCGCGATATGCGGAAGATGATTGTTGAGCTTATGCTGGCTAATCACGATCAAAACTGCACTACCTGCCCAAAGAGCGGGGATTGCAAGCTGCAGAAAATCGCCAACCAGATGGGTATCAATAAGGTTCGCTTTAAGCAGGTGAACCAGGATAAAGTTCCCGACCTGTCATCGGATGCGATTATAAGGGATCCGGGAAAATGCGTATTATGCGGCGACTGCGTACGAGTGTGCGATGAAATACAATCAGTAGGTGTACTTGATTTTGCAGATCGGGGAGCGGATGCCAGAGTCGTGGCATGCTTCGATAAGGGATTAGGAGAGGTTGAGTGCGTCAATTGCGGTCAGTGTGTCAAGGTTTGTCCTGTAGGAGCATTAATTCCAAAACACCAGATTGATCAAGTCTGGGACGCCCTGCACGATGAAGAAAAATACGTAGTCGTTCAGATCGCACCCGCGGTCAGAGTTGCCCTCGGCGAGTACTTTGGATACAAACCCGGCACAACAACTACGGGACAAATTGTTACTGCATTGCGGTTGATGGGTTTCGATCAGGTATTCGATACTGCCTTTGCGGCGGATCTTACGGTGATCGAAGAAGGCAATGAATTCCTGGAAAGGGTAGAAAAAGGAGAAAACCTCCCTCAGTTTACTTCTTGCTGCCCGGCCTGGGTAAAGTTTGCCGAGCAATATTATCCGGATATGCTCCCCAACCTCTCCTCATGCCGCTCTCCACAGCAAATGTTCGGTTCGGTCATTAAAGACTACCTGACAAAAGAACTGAATATTCCCCGGGAAAAGCTGGTAGTGGTTTCCATCATGCCTTGTACCGCTAAAAAGTTCGAAGCCAACCGCCCGGAATTCAGCGTAGAAGGGAATAAAGACGTAGATTATGTACTGACAACACAGGAACTTTCCTTGATGATTCGGGAGCGGGGACTCACATTCAGTCAGCTGGAGCCCGGTTCATTCGATATGCCGTACGGATTCAAAACGGGAGCCGGCGTGATTTTCGGAAGTTCCGGCGGAGTCAGCGAAGCGGTGCTCAGATATGCCGCAGAGAAACTCTCCAAAGGAAAGGGCATACAGACAGGTTTTGTGGAGATCAGCTCCGGAGGAGTGAAAACCCTGAACATACGCTTCGGCGATAAGGATCTGAGACTCGCGGTGGTCAGCGGACTGGGAAGCGCCAGAAAACTCATTGACAAGATAAGAAAAGATGAAGAGCATTACGACCTTATAGAAGTCATGGCTTGCTGCGGAGGCTGTGTAAACGGTGGCGGTCAGCCTATAACGGAAGAGAAGATGGCGGTTGAGAGCCGCGCCCGTGAGCTCTTTGATAATGATAAGATGCTTCAATTCCATAGCGCTCATGAAAATCCATATGTTCGCGAACTCTATGACGACGGTTTGACGAGGGAAAAAGCCCATGAACTTCTGCATACCGAGTATAACAACCGGAAGCGGATCCATGCGGAAGAAGTAGCGCTGACGGAAGTGGGCGGCGATAAGAGCCTCAAGCTCAACATCTGTTTCGGAACCAGCTGCTTCCTCAGAGGAGCCCAGGAGCTTTACACCAGGCTTATGGAATACGTAAGAGAGAAAGGCTTGGAAGAAGGAACGGAAGTAACAGCTTCCTTCTGCACAGAGCGCTGCAAAAAGGGCCCAGTGCTCAGAGTGAACGGCAAGACCATTGAACACTGTACCTATGAACAGGCGATTGAGGAGATTCAAAAAGCGATTCATTAAAGGAGGCCTGATTGATGCAAGTCGTATACAGTGCTAACGGGAATAAAAACCACGATAATGTTATTTATACATTGACAGCGAACTGTCAGGACTGTTATCGCTGTGTCCGGGTGTGCCCTGTCAAGGCCATCCGGGTCAGCGGCGGGCAGGCATATATTGAAGATGAGCTTTGCATCAAATGCGGCACCTGTGTGCGCGAGTGCCCGCAAGGTGCCAAGACCATTCGGTCCAGTATAGATGAAGTGAAGATCCTACTGTCCTCGGGAAGGAAGGTGGCCGCCAGCGTGGCCCCTTCTTTTCCTGCTTTATTCAGCGGATGGCGGAGCTTGCGCCTTCCTTCTGCCCTGAGGCGGCTGGGGTTTAGCTACATCTCGGAAACGGCGGAGGGAGCCTTGTTGGTGGCGGAAAAGGCTTTCAAGGATCGGGGAGATAGCAATATCTGTACGGCCTGTCCTGCGGTAGTCAATTATATAGAAAAATACAGAGAAGAATACGTAGATCGTTTGATTCCTATCGCATCTCCGATGATTGCCCACGGCAAACTGCTGAAGCAGAGACTTGGTGAGGATTGGGCAGTAGTGTTCATCGGACCCTGCGCAGCGAAAAAACAGGAAGCCCTGCGGCCTGAACATAAAGGAATCATAGACGGCGTGCTTACCTTCTCGGAACTGATTCAGTGGCTGGAGGAAGAAGGCATTGATCTTGCCACTTGTTCGGAAAGCGGCTTTGAAAGCAGAGGAAATTTGAAGAGGGCCAGGCTTTTCCCCTTAGAGGGAGGAATGCTTAAGACGGGAGATATTTCCTATGACGCAACGAATACGGATGTGCTATGCATAAGCGGCAGCGAAGATGTGATGGAACTGTTCGATATGCCGCCGGAAGAGTGGGACTTCGACGTGGTGGAACCGCTTTTCTGCGCCGGCGGATGTATAAACGGCCCTTGTTTTCCCGATGAAAAGAACTTGTTCTCAAGGAGACAGGAGCTTTTCTCCTATTTGGAAAAAGTCAATAGAATTCCGGGACAAAGCGTGGAGGATGAAGTGGATTGCAGCGCAGACTTTACCGACGATTCAGCCTCTGTGGTTTCGGAGGAAATAAGCGAAAGCAGGATCAATGAGATACTTGAGGAAACGGGTAAGGGCGACCCCTCGCTGCAGTTAAACTGCGGCGCCTGCGGTTATAAAAGCTGCCGGGAAAATGCCATTGCAGTAGCGAGAGGCATGGCAGAACCTGACATGTGTATGCCCTACATGCGTCGACTTGCTCAGCAGCGAACCGACATTATAATTGAAACAAGCCCCAACGGCGTAGTAATTTTGGATGAGTATCTACATATCTTGCATATGAATCCGGCTTTTCAAAAGCTGTTTTCTTGCAACAACAGCCTGCTTGGCCGGCACGTTTCCTGCATTTTGGATGTGGACAGCTTTGAACAGCTGGCATCGGGCAAAACCGAAACTCGGGACTCCATCCGTGTCAAAGAGGGTATAAAATACCATGAAGTAGCCTATGCCCTCCGGGAAGAAAAGCAATATGTAGGAATTTATATAGATGTCTCCAAGCTCAAGTTCGATGAAGGGCAGATTGATGCCATAAAGAACCAGACCCTTGAACATGTGCGGAAATTGTTGTACCATCAGATTAGTTTTTCTCAGGCAATGGCGCATTACTTGGGTGAGAGTACTGCCCAGAGCGAAGAACTGGTCAAAAAGATTACGGATCTTTATGCGGATGAGAAGCAGCTTTAGTACATGAGGTGAAACTATTGAAGTTTATCGAGGACATCGTTGAGCAACGGCCGAAGCATAATTACATTGTGTGCGGCGATTCCTTTATCTGTGAACGTACATTGGAAAGTACATTTTTCGTGCTCTGTGACGGGATCGGGTCCGGGGTTTATGCCAATATAGCGGCAATTACCTGCGCCAATCGGATGGCGGAACTTTATCGTTCCGGGGTTTCTATGCGTACCATGAGTGAAATGGTGGCGGATTCCATGCACCGGGCCAGGGAGGAAAGGATTCCTTTTTCTGCCTTTACCGCTGTCAAGATACTCAATGATGGACTGTTCAGCGTATATACCTATGAGGCGCCGACTCCCATCATGATTCGGGACGGGCTGGCAGTCCCTCTCAAACCGGTAGCCCATACGGCAGAATATGAGATCATCGGAGAATCTACGGGAAAACTGGAATTGGGAGACAGTCTGGTCATCGTTTCCGATGGGATAACTCAGTCCGGTCTGGGCAGAGGAACCGCCTTTGGCATCGGAACGGAAGGGCTTGTGGATTTTATTAACCGCAGATCCAGCCACAAAGAGAATATTCGACGTCTTCCCGGCGAAGTTCTCGAGATGTCTGCCAGGATGTGCGGCGGTATATACGAGGACGATTCCACCGTTGCGGTTCTTCAGTGCCGTGAAGCCAGTCAGATGGTAGTCTTAACGGGGCCGCCCGCGCTGCGTTCGAAAGACAGGGAAATTGTAGACAAGTTCATAAACACCCCGGGCATCCATGTTGTGGCCGGATCCACCACGGCGGACATCGTGTCCAGAGAATTGGGCAAGGAAGTAAAACTGGTAAATAAAGGATTGTCTTTCGGTTCGCCGCCGGAATATAAAATAGAAGGTATTGATCTTGTTACTGAAGGAGCCATCATGCTCAATCAGGTATACAATATTCTTGATGAAGACAGGAGCGAGCTTGATGACAGCTCATTGGTGGAGAGATTCTGCGCCATGATGCTGGAGGCAGACGTTATTACCTTTATTGTGGGAAGCGCCGTAAACGACGCGCACACCTCCTTGCTTTTCAAACAGATAGGTATTCGCCCGCGGCTTACTGCCGTCCAACTTATATCGAAGAAGCTGAAGGAACTGGGCAAGTTGGTTATTGAAATAAAATACTGAGTTATGATATCAGACACCTTTTATAAGTATTAAAACAATGCGGCACGCAGCGTGTAGCGTATCGAGCGGGAGAGCAACCCTGCGTTTCAAAAAATACTTGTAATAGGTGTCTTTCTTTTTTGACACCGGATAGAAACCGAACTGTGCAAATATTCAGGTGTATGCGGGATTTGAGGGACTTTTCAACTTGTTCAATTGATTGACGGATGAAGATACATCTCTTAATATATTAATGTAAGTGCTACGTTACGAATTGCTCTATTTGGGTAATATATGTTAGCAATATGTTAGCGGGGTGTTTGGAGAAAGCAATGGAAATAACCGGTTATAATCTGATAATAGCCTTCGGACTGACTCTCCTGGCAGGGTTGTCTACGGGAGTAGGAAGCACACTGGCATTTTATACAAAACAGACAAATACGAGATTCCTGTCTGCCGCTTTGGGTTTCTCTGCGGGCGTTATGATCTATGTGTCCATGGTGGAGATACTCGTAAAAGCGAGACAATCATTGGAAGCGGTATACGGATATCCCAAAGGCTATGGATATACAACCTTGGCTTTTTTCATCGGTATTTTCGTTATGGGATTCATAGATAAGATGATACCAAGCGGTGAAAACCCTCATGAAATGCGGGATGTGACCGAGATGGAGGAAATTAGGGAGAATGGCTGCAGTAAGCAGGAATTGCTTCGTATGGGATTTTTTTCTGCACTGGCTATTGCCATACATAATTTCCCTGAAGGGCTTGCGACTTTTATCGCGGCGATACAGGATCCTGCCTTGGGCATCAGCATTGCTATTGCCGTTGCGATTCACAACATTCCGGAGGGTGTGGCTGTGTCCGTACCGGTATATTTTTCCACCGGCAGCAGAAAAAAGGCCTTCAAGCTGTCCTTTCTTTCCGGTCTTGCCGAACCTCTTGGAGCCATATTGGGGTATTTCCTGTTTATGCAGTTCTTCAATGAATCCATGTTCGGTTTTACATTTGCCGGAGTTGCAGGGATCATGGTTTACATCGCATTGGATGAACTGTTGCCTACGGCGGAAAAGTACGGCGAACATCATATTGCTATCTACGGTTTGATTGCGGGAATGATGGTAATGGCTGTCAGCTTGTTGGCTGTGGCCTAGACTAGTGGAGACAGTCAGATCTATGGAACAAAAGGACAACTGGATAAAAAACACAATTCTTTTTTTGAGCAGCCAAACCATCTCTATTTTCGGCTCTTTTCTGGTGCAATACGCCATACTGTGGTATATTACCCTTACTTCCCGTTCAGGCATCATGATGACAATCTATATAATATCCACTCTGGTGCCTGTTCTTTTCGTTTCCCCTTTTGCTGGAGTATGGGCGGATCGTTTCGACCGTAAAAAGCTGATTATGCTTTCCGACTCTTTTATAGCCTTTGTTACTTTAATCCTGGCAATTCTATTTTATACCGGACACGGTACGTTATGGATCCTTATAATAGCAGCTGCCTTTCGATCTCTGGGAGGCGCCGTTCAGATGCCGGTTGTGGGCGCATTTCTTCCGCAGATCGTACCCAGTGAGAAACTGATGCGAGTAAACGGCATCAATAGCAGCATTCAATCCCTTGTCATGCTGGGTTCGCCTATGTTAAGCGGCGCCCTTCTAAGCTTTGCCTCCATTGAAGCTATCTTTTTCATCGATGTGTGCACGGCCTTGACGGCGGTGGGGTTTTTAGGCTTGTTTTTGAAAATACCTCCTCGCGAAAAAACCGGTGAAGAAGAAAAGATCAATTATTTCAGAGACCTGAAAGAGGGATTCCGTTACATCGGAAGTCAGCGATACCTAAGGGATTTCTTTATATTGCTGGCTATACTGTATTTTCTTATAGCTCCTGCCAGTTTTCTCACTCCTCTTCAAGTTACAAGAAGTTTCGGCGCCCATGTCTGGAGATTAACCGCAATCGAATTGACTTTTTCCGTCGGAATGATGCTGGGCGGTATATTAATCGCTTCCTGGACAGGATTCAGTAATAAGATTCATACTATCACCCTGGGATGTATGGTTTTCGCCGTCTGCACCATAGGATTAGGCGTTGTTCCAAACTTTTGGATTTATTTAATTATCATGGGTTTGGTGGGCATTTCCATGCCGATCTTCAGCACACCGGCAACGGTGTTGCTTCAGCAGCGGGTGGACGGGGAGTTTATAGGAAGGGTTTTCGGTGTCATGACCATGATATCGGGCATGATGATGCCTCTCGGTATGCTGCTTTTCGGCCCTCTGGCCGATGTGATTCCCATCGAGTGGATATTAATAGCCACCGGTCTGTTAATGGTAATCGAAGGTTTTATACTGTTGGGAAATAAGGCGCTGCTTGAAGCCGGAAAGCCCATAGAAGAATCGGATAAATAAAGTTGATTCCCCCTTGACATAATAATAAATACATAATAATATAAAAATGATATCAGAATGATATCATAAAACAAAAGGGGGTTAGAAGAATGTCTGATCAAATAAATGAAAAGAAATTGATAACGGAGGAAAAGAAAGCGGCGAGCATCAAAGGTATGCCGGTGCTCATATTTAATATCCTGTTTAGTATTGCCGCCATCTTAGGTTTTATCTTCTGCCTTATTAGGTTGAGCGAGAAGGTAGGCAATCCGGGAATGTGGATCGCCCTGCTTATAGCCTGCGCGCTTTATATTTTCCTTATAAGCCCGCTTCTTTTTATCGGGCTGAAGATTTTAAAGCCCAATGAAGCTTTGGTTTTGACCCTTTTCGGTAAATACTACGGCACCTTGAGAGGAGAAGGATTTTTCTTCGTAAATCCTTTTGTCAGCGCAACGTATCCGGAATCCCTGACTGCATCTAGCGGAACCATAGTGGCCGAAAGCGCCCCGCAGAGCAGCAAGCTCTCCGCGCAGGGCATAAATTTACCGGCGCGGGTCAATAAAAAAATATCCCTCAAAACCATGACCTTGAATAATGACAAACAGAAGATCAACGATAAGCTTGGGAATCCCATCATCATCGGCATTGTTGTCATCTGGAGAGTGGTGAACACTGCAAAAGCCGTATTCAACGTAGATAATTACGCCGAATTTCTATCCACACAGTGCGACTCGGCGCTGAGGAATATCGTAAGGCTTTATCCATATGATGTAGCAGGGGATGATAATGAAAAGACTCTCAGAGGCAGCAGCCAGGAAATCGCCGATAAACTCAAGGAAGAAATCCAGTCAAAAGTAGAAGTTGCAGGATTGGAAATATTAGAAGCCAGAATCACCCATTTGGCATATGCGCCGGAAATTGCTGCGGCTATGCTTCAGAGACAACAGGCCTCCGCCATCATAGATGCAAGGCAGATGATCGTGGAAGGGGCCGTCGGTATGGTGGAAATGGCATTGTCAAAGCTGAACGAACACGATATCGTGCATTTGGATGAAGAGCGCAAAGCGGCCATGGTAAGCAATTTGATGGTAGTACTATGCGGAAACAAAGATGCCCAGCCTATCGTCAACAGCGGCTCACTCTACTAAGAAGAGGCTGCTTTGATGAGAGGAGGGTGATGCATGGAATCCAAGGATAAGGATAAAGAAAAAAAGCAGGTCCTGCTCCGATTGTCACCCTCGCTCTGGAAGGAGCTGGCTGCTTGGGCGGAGGATGAGTTTCGGTCCATTAACGGTCAGATCGAATATTTATTGAGCGAGAGCGTTAAGCGTCGAAAAGCAGGAAAAGATATAAAAAAAGATGAGGATGAGACAGATTAGCAAAACGGGGCCCCGAAAGGGCCCCTTCGTTATTGCCGCAGAAGATTGCGGGCGATTATGACCGATTGAAACTGCCCTCTCCTACATGTGTGGCGTTTTCCTCAGGTGATGCATAAAATGTATCAATGTGCAGGTAAATAGGAGGAGACACCATGCTGAAGCAGACCATGCCTTTGCTCTTTGAAGCCTTTTCTCAATATCCCATGGCTTGCGCCAGGGTCAGGGGTAGTCAGTTAAATCCGAACCTTATAGGAGAAGTGTGGGTCTACCCGTTTTTAGAAGGCAGCTTGCTTGTTGCTGACATACAGGGGCTTCCTTTCTCTGGTTTTTACGGTTTTCATATTCATCAGAGAGGACCCTGCATTCCGGGAGAGGGTTATACAGGGTTTTCGGGTATAGGGGGACATTTCTCTCCGACGCAGCAGCCCCACCCCTATCATGCGGGAGACTTGCCCGTACTCATGGCTTATTACGGCCATGCATTTATGATTGTTTACACGGATCGTTTTGTCCCTCAGGAAATCATGGGCAGAGCCATCGTAGTGCACGAATGGCCCGATGATTATCGAACTCAGCCGACCGGGAACTCAGGGAGTCAGATAGCCTGCGGCACATTTTTTCCCTGCTTTGAGCAAAGACCCGCAAGGCTTATGGGATCTGTCAACTCATCCCGCCCAACGTAAAGGGTACCGTCGAATTTCGTCTTGTAACTCCATTTGACCAGAAGGATGTTCCCGTCTGCAATTTCCAATGCAGTTATAAAGCGGGGATGCACGCAGCTTCCGTCATTGAAATAGCAAGGTTCTCCCGGCTTTGGAAAAGCGACGCGGTGGGTGTGACCGGCTATGAGAGGCTGGTTGTGTCTTTCAACCCATTGAATCAGCTTTCGTTCTACGGACTTCTTTCTCTTCGGGTTTGTGGCTGCGCTGGTTGGATTATTGATACCGAGCAATTCCAGCGGCTTCCATAGAAAACGAACGAGAAAGCAGCTCACCCGCCACAGCCTGTCGTTAAAAAAATCCGCTTGGTGTCCGTGCAACAGAAACAGCCTAAGATCGTATCCCGAATGCCGCAGCACCAGCCCTTCGTGAAACTCGATGCACGGGAAAATGGAACAGCATTGCCCATCCGGCTCATCCTCACAGTATACTAACTGTCTTGCAAAGGATTTGTTCTTGCCTTTCACCATGTCATGATTGCCATATATCATATAGAGTCGGGAATCATGATGAAACTTCGACAACAGCCAAAACACATTGTCATAAACCTCTAATACTTTTGAAATCTTATCGTTTTCCCAGAGCTCATCTCCGTCACCCAGTTCGATGTAGGTGTACTTATGATGATAATATTGTGTCAAGGCGGCAAAAAACAGGTTCTGATTGTGGGCGAAATTGTCTGCATAGCTCCCGTCGCCTCTGTGGCAATCGCTCATAATCACGATTTTTGAATCATCATTAAAAGGAACCTCCGTTGCTTCGTTAAATACTTGTGAAATGCGTTTTTGTATTAACATACTGTATGACAGCTCCTTATTTCTTAAACAGTTTTTTGGGTTTCCCCATATTGAGAACCAAATCGAAAAGTTCCGGGGCCTTCACGTAGAGCGATGCCAATTTATCAAGGCTGTTCGTATGCTCTTTTGTAAGCTCCAGATAACTTGCGCAGAGCATTTGGTTCTTTTTTTGCGTGAGGGCATCCGTTACCGGGTTACGGGTCAAAGGTTGAGGAGAAAAGGGTTTTGTATAGTGCAACCATACCGTTGGGGAAAACACCTTCATATTGCGCTCGGAATATCCCATTTGCAGCAACGCATTAACAAAAGCGCGACACATTTCCCGGTTTTTGAGTGTGATACTGATTTCCATCTGCAGCTCTTCCGGATTTGAAAACTCTCCAAGAACAAAGCCTGTGAGCCACCAGTGTTTCCCTTCCCGGCTGAATAGAGGGCGGCCGTTTTTTCGAAGGAGGAAAGCCATATAGAGCTGATCCTCCTCATCAGCGCAATCGTAGAAAGTCACATCTGCAAAACCCGGAATTTCGGGGTCCGGGTCTGATTTCGTATAAATTCCGATTTCACCGCCGGTGACCATTCCGTATTGGCCTTTCCACAGCTCGATGAGCCATTTCTTGCCTCCGTAACAGAAGCGTATCGGTTCGGAGTCGATGATCATGCTTAGCGGAGCGGCGGCTTCGTCATAGATCGAACTGAATCCGTAGTCCTTTTGCCAGGCGTCTTTTCTGGAGTAGAAGATATCCTGACGAGAATCATAGGAATACCCCGCAAGTGAAATGGCCTCAAGGATTTGATGCTTTTGAATCTGGCGTTTGCGAGACCCGTTAAGAATGAAATATAAAATTATTAAAATAATAATTAATATTGGCAACAGACATAATACGTTAAAATTATCATTAATCATGGCTAGATTTTTCACTCCGTATTGACGTAATACGACACATTTTTATCATAATATTCACCCGGTACGGAAAGTGTTAGTTATATTGATTAAACTTAATGATTTTGGGTATGTTAATAAAACGACAAAGGAAAAAGGGGCAAAAATTTGTTTTTTGTGTTAAAAAACTAACATAAATTACAAAAATGAAGTGTTGTGAACCTATTGACAAATAGGGTCGCATTTGAGAGAATTAAAAATATTTTGAGTAGGAGGTCTTGAGTAGGAGGACAGTATGGGGACAAAGATTGTAATTGTCGGTGCAGGATATGCAGGTATTCTCACCGCAAAAAAACTCGCAAAGAGATTCAAGAAAAATGATGATGTCACTATTACGCTCATCGACAAAAACCCGTTCCACGCTTTACTTACCGAGCTCCATGAAGTAGCTGCGAACCGTGTGGACGAGGACAGCATTCGCGTTAGCCTGAAAAAAGTTTTTGCAGGCCGTAAAGTGGATGTGGTTCTTGACACCATCGAATCTTTTGATTTCGATAACAAGCGTGCCATAGGAAGGCGTAATAATTATGATTATGATTATTTGATCCTGTGCGCAGGTTCCAAGCCGACCTTCTTCGGAGTGCCGGGAGCGGAAGAGTATTCTTTCAAGCTCTGGTCATATGACGATGCAATTATTATACGTCATCACCTGATCAACCTATTCCGTAGAGCCTGCCGTATTGCGGACAGAGAAGAGAGGAGAAAGCTGCTCTCTATCTATATCGTAGGAGCAGGATTTACCGGCGTGGAAATGGCCGGGGAACTGGCAGAGTATCTGCCGATTATATGCAGCAAATTCGAAATTGACCGGGATGATGTTAACATAACCCTTGTTGACGTATTAGACCGCACGATTCCCAACCTTCCCGAAGAGCTTTCCGTTAAAGTGGAAAAGCGACTGAGGAAAATGGGCGTGAACCTGCTTTTAGGTCACAATGTGTGCGCAATGGGTCCCGATTACATTGAAGTTAAACCGGCAGGACAGGATGTATGCATCCGCAAAGATGCTTCTACCGTAATATGGGGTGCGGGTATCGAGAGTGCCGATATTACAGGTGAAGCTGCCAAGGTGCTGGAGTCTGCCAACCGGGGAAGAATCAAAATCGATACATATCTTCGTTCCGTAGATAATCAGGAAGTTTTCGTTCTCGGAGATAATATGCTCTATATACCTGAAGGTTCGGACAAACCCGTACCGCAGATTGTAGAGAACTGTGAGCACAGTGCCGCTACAGCCGTGCACAACCTGACATGCCTGATTACGGGCAAGGGCGAAATGAAGAAGTACAATCCCAAATTCCATGGATTCATGGTTTGTGTGGGAGGTCGTTACGGTGTAGCCCGCGTAGGTTTCCCGAACTTCATGATCAATCTCCCATCCTTCTTTGCAATGATGGCGAAGCATGCGATCAATATGGTTTACTTTGTTCAGATCCTCGGATGGAACAAAGTCTGGAGCTACAGCAAGCACGAGTTCTTCACCATTCGTCATTGCAGAAGCTATGTGGGAGGTCATTTCTCAAACAGGACGCCAAGCTTCCTGCTCGTTCCTCTTAGAGCATGGCTCGGCGGTGTATGGGTCTTTGAAGGTATAAAGAAGTGGAAAGAAGGCTGGTTTTCCGAACCGAAGCTGGAAGGCTTTTTCGGTGGAGCCAAGGCCTGGTATGATAGCATAATAAACCCCGGTGCCGCAGACGGAGCGACCCAGGCTACGGGAGCAGCCGATGCAGCAACAGCCGCAACAGGCGCGGCAGATGCGGTGACAGCCGCTACCGGTGCCGGCGGTGGAGAAGTTGTGGCTTCGGCGGGAACGGCAATAATCGATTGGGACTTCTTCGGATTGGTCAGAGCTTTGTTTGTCAGCGGAAAGGAAGTTGCCCAATCCACACTCAGCGACTTTGCGTTTAAGCTGGATATTCCGCTTATGAATTGGTTTGTAGATAGTTTTGTGCTGGCAAGCGGCGGAATGCAGGTCACCATGCAGACCACCATCGTCATAGCCGAAATTCTCATCGGACTGGCGTTGATTGCAGGACTGTTTACAACACCGGCTGCAGCGTTTTCGCTCTTACTGCAATTCATGTTCGTATGTACTACAGGGCTCTACCTGGGTACGTTCTGGATGATCTTTGCGGGAATTGCGGTATTGATCGGCGGAGGCCGGACATTTGGACTTGACTACTATGTGATGCCGGTGCTTAAAGAGGCATGGAAGAAAATACCTTTGGTTAGAAAGCTGTATATCTATAATGATTAATGTATCCGTGGTAGAAAATAAGCATACAGAGATTAACTTATCCGTGGTAGAAAATAAGCGCACAGAACAGGCAGAGCGATACAATTTTGATGAAGCTTATGAAGCAGTAAAGGAAGAGGTAGATAATACCTTATCTACCTCGCCCTTTATAATTCGCGAATACATGAAGCACCTGACCTGCTCGACGGGTAAGCATATCCGTGCTCTCTCCGTATTGACATGTGCCCTTGACGAGGAGGAGTTGATTCATCGCGATGCGATAAGGCTCGCCGCAGCTGTGGAGCTGATGCATCTGGCAACATTAGTACACGATGATGTCATCGATAATGCAGATCTCCGCAGGGGCGAACTCTCTCTTCAAAAGAAATACGGAAAGCGAACTGCGGTGATATGCGGAGATTATTTGCTTTGTATCGCTCTAAAAATGGTCTCTCTCATAGAGGATAAAGACGAATATGTGAAGGGCAGAGTGCCTGATTACATGAGCAGAGTCTGTTTGGGAGAGCTGAATCAGCACATTAACAACGGCAACTTCGATCTTTCCGTATACCGTTATTTAAAAATAATTGCGGGTAAGACAGCCGCCCTGTTCGAAGCATCCTTTTACGGAGGAGCGATATTCGGCGTGGAGGATGAATCCCAGTTGAGGCTGTATGCCAAGCTGGGAAAATATATTGGAATGATCTTCCAGCTTACCGATGACTGCATGGACTTTGAAACGACAGAGCAAGTGGCGAAAAAACCTGTGAAGTCGGATTATGAGCAAAAAGTCATTACGCTTCCTCTAATCCAGGCTTTCCGGAGGATGGAAGGTCTGAAACAAAAGGCGAAGAAGGGTGTGCTATCTCGCAATGAGATAGACGAAGCGGTTAAAAAAGCAGACGGGCTGGGTTACACTCGCATGGTAGCAAATAAATATTATAATAAATCTTTGCAAATAATCGACGAGATGGTATTATCGGAAAGTAAAAGAGAAAAGATCTTATCCATATTGGATAAGGCATACCGAACTTTTTAAAATAAATATTGGTACCGGCGAAAGACCGTGACCGTAGCCAGGAGGAACCTTGTGGCCGCCAGATTTCTCAGCTATGTGGAGATAAGGACGAAAATAACGAGCATCTTTGCCTTTTTAATGACGCTGAGTTTCCTCTTTTATGCAGGACAGCCGATTGCGCTTCCGCATACGCTTATTTTCCTGGCAGGGATGTTCCTCTTCGACCTGACCACAACGGCGATCAATAACTACATAGATACCAAGACCAATGACCAGAAATTGCAGTTTGAGAGAAGGATAGCCTTGATCATCATATATGTTCTCTTAGCCCTCAGCACTGCTTTCGGAATCTGGCTGGTCCTGCTGACGGATCTGGTGGTGCTGTTAGCAGGAGGAATCTGTTTCCTCTGCGGCATACTGTACACCTACGGGCCGGTTCCCATCTCAAGGCAACCTTTGGGCGAGCTCATGTCAGGTATATTCTACGGGCTCATGATCCCCTTTCTGCTTCTTTACATCAACATGCCTGAGGGTTATTACCTGACACTGGACCTGAGCTTTGAGACGGTAGGTGTAGAGATACAGGTGATGCCTGTGGTGACGCTGCTTTTGCTCTCCGTAAATCCGGTATGCTGTACCGCCAACATAATGCTGGCGAACAACATCTGCGATGTTGAGAGAGATATAAAGGTCAAGAGATTTACGCTTCCATATTATTTGGAGGAGAAAGCCCTGTACCTGTTTGCCGGGATATATTATATGACGTACCTTGCAACCATCGTCATGGTGATCATGAAAATTCTGCATCCAGTTTGCCTGCTTTCTCTCCTGATAATCATTCCTGTGCAGCGAAATATAAAGGTGTTCTTTAAGAAGCAGGAAAAGGAGACGACTTTCGCAGTGGCTATCAAGAATTACATCATGATCATGACGGCCTTCACCTTGACGATCTTTATAAGCGGGCTGATAACATGAGGCGGGAAGTATCATGAAATTTTTCAAGAGAACCGATATAGTGATAATAGCAGTAATCCTGCTTGTCAGCCTGGCCTCTTGGATCATTTACGATCATTTGGTAAAAGATATATCAGTGAAGGCAGAGATTTATTACTACTCCGAACTTGTGGAGACGGTGGAGCTGGACAGGGGAGAAGAACGCACCTTCTCAATTCCGCAAAACCCGAAGGTGGTATTCCATCTGGACGAGGACGGCGGCATCGCATTTATTGCCTCCGATTGTCCGGACAAGGTATGCGTCAATACGGGGCGGATTCATAGGGTCGGCGAATACGCGGCATGTCTGCCCAACGGAATCATAATGAAAATCGTTCCCAAAGGAGAAAGGAACGAGGATGATGCAGACATCATCGTTGGATATTAGGATAAGGATTGAAGATGGCTGGATATATGGTAGAAAAAAATATTTTGGGCAATTTAAGCAAGACACAGGTCACGGTGCTAACATCCTTGATACTGGCTGTGGCTTTGGTGCTGGCCGTGGTGGAGAACATGTTGCCTCCGCCCCCAATCCCCGTACCCGGAGTGAAGTTCGGGCTGTCCAATATCGCGGTGATGTATGCCCTCTTTTTTCTCGGGTGGGAGAAGTCGTATGTAATAGCTCTGCTGAAGGGCGGATTCGCGTTCATTACCAGAGGAGCTGTTGCAGGCGCTTTAAGTCTTGCCGGAGGAATGCTATCCGTGACAGTTATGCTTTTGCTCCTGGTGCTGCTGCGAGAGAAGATATCTTACCTGAGCATCAGCATTTTCGGAGCAGTGTCACATAATATCGGACAGTTTTTTGTGATAATTCTCTTATATACGGGTATGAATTTATTGCCCTATTTGCCGATATTGCTTGTTTCGGGTGTTATTGCGGGAATTGTCACATCAACGTTATTGAGGTTTATTCTGCCGGCCTTTAAAAGGCTGGTATGAAATAAATAATAAAAAAATCTTTATTTTTCGGAGGAGGAGTATGAAAAAGAAACTTGCATTAGTACTGGTATTGGCATTGGCAGCACTTGCTTTTGCCGCTTGCGGCGGAGGAGAGGCAACACCTCCTGAAGAGGAAACTCCGGAAGCACCTGCAACCGGTGCAGTAAAAACCGGATATGCCGTTATTTCTACCGCAGGAAAATCCACTGACGCTGGGGATGCGGATGGGTTTGCCCAAGTTGACTCCACCATCGTGGCAGTTACCGTGGATGATGAAGGTGTTATCACCAACTGTGTAATCGATCATGCACAGACAAAGATCAATTTCTCGGCAGACGGTAAAATCGTAACTCCGCTTGATACGGTATCCCCCGGAAAGCAGGAGATGGGTCCCGCTTATGGCATGGCTAAAGCATCTTCCCTCGGCAAAGAGTGGAACGAGCAGGCAAATGACCTTGCCGACTATGTAATCGGCAAGACCGTTGAAGAGGTCAAAGGCATTGGCGTAACAGAGGATGGCGTTCCCACCGAAGAGGATCTGAGCGCATCCGTGACCATTAAAATCAACACCTACATAGAAGGTATTGAGAAAGCAGTTGCCAATGCTAAGCACATGGGTGCATCCGCAGACGACAAGTTGGGCATCGGTCTCATGACCACCATCGACAAGTCCAAGGATGCTGCTGACGATGCAGATGGCGTAGCCCAGGCATATTCCACATATGCAGTGGTGACCTTTGATGACGAAGGCGTTATCACAAGCTGCATCATCGATGCTTCCCAGATCAACATCAATTTCTCGAAAGACGGGGAGATTACATCCGATTTGGCAGGTCCCTTCAAGACCAAGAACGAACTCGGTGCTGACTATGGCATGAAGGCAGCTTCCGGAATCGGCAAAGAATGGAATGAGCAGGCCGCTGCATTTGCTGAGTATGTAGTAGGCAAGACAGTGGACGAGGTCGAGGGCATTGCTGTGACTGAAGAGGGCGACGCTGCGGACGAAGATCTTTTAGCTTCCGTAACCGTTACCATCTCAGCGTTCATCGATACCATCGTTAAGGCATTCGAGTTTGCCAGATAAGTATCGCAGTAAAAAAATAATCCAGAAAATGTCGAGAGGTAGAGAATCCTGCCTCTCGGCTTTTGTATCAGGAGTTTAAGTTGATCAAAAGAATTATTACGATATTTATTTCTGTCATATTGTTGTTCAATTTGGTCGCATGCGGGGGACAGGAGAAGAAACGGTACGAAGGAGAATTCCTACGGCTGTTTGATACGGTAACCTGCATAATCGGTTATGCCCACAGCAAGGAAGAGTTCAGCGAATACGTTCAGCTCATTCACGATGAACTGGAGACCTATCATCAGCTTTACGACATATATAACGACTACGACGGCATCAACAATATTAAGGCGATAAATGACAATGCGGGAATCAGGCCTATCAAGGTGGACCGGCGAATTATCGAACTCCTGCTCTTTGCACGAGAAGCCTATGAAATGTCGGAAGGAAGGATGAACGTGGCTATGGGCGCCGTTCTTCGTATATGGCACGATTACAGAGAGGAAGGAACGGAAGACCCGGAGAGGGCGCAGGTTCCTCCCATGGAACTGCTCAAAGCTGCGGCGGAACATGTGGACATAAACGATGTGGTGATCGACGAGAAGGAAGGCAGCGTTTACCTTGCTGATCCTGAAATGAGCCTGGATGTAGGCGGAATCGCCAAAGGATATGCGGTAGAGCAGGTGAGCAGGTATATTATGGAACAGGGATTTACCGACGGGCTCATAAGCGTCGGCGGAAATGTGCGAAGCTTCGGACACAAAGGGAATGGCGAGCTCTGGAGCATCGGAGTCAGAAATCCGGATCCGGAGGGTGACGATCTTTACACCGTTCTGATCACCGACCGATCACTGGTTACCAGCGGTGATTACATCCGTTATTACACGGTAGATGAAAAACGATATCACCATATCATTGACCCGGAAACCCTGATGCCGTCCGAATATTTCAGAGCGGTAACCATTATCTGCGAGGATTCCGGCATGGCTGATGTCCTGTCGACGATGATTTATAATATGCCTTTTGAGCAGGGATCGGAATACATTGAAAATCTGCCGGAAACGGAAGCGGTATGGGTATTTCACGACGGGAGCACTAAATACAGCAGCGGCTTTGAGGAATTGCTGAAAAAGTAAGGAAAACCCCGAGACACAGTATGCATGCATGAGAAGGGACAGCTTGTCATATTATGTACTGTGGAGGTGGTTTGATTGGTCAGCACACTGGACATCCGTGACAAAGAGGTCATCAATATCCATGACGGCAGGAGTCTGGGATTTGTGGACGATATGGAAATCGATCTGCAGAAGGGTACGGTGGAAGGCATCGTCGTACCGGCTCAGCGTCGAATGTTCAGTTTCTTTGGAAGAGACGAGGATATGGTGATACGCTGGAAGGATGTGAAAAGAATTGGTGAAGATGTGGTTCTCGTGGATGTGCCTGTGGGAAACAGCTTGCACCCGTCCGTCGATATGGTTTATAATGACGAGTAAATAATGAGGTTGCTCCACATTAGTAACTACGAGAGAGGTTGCCCATGAAGTGCCCATTTTGCGAAGCGAAAGAAACGAGAGTTATCGATTCCAGGCCTACTGAAGAAGGACAAGCTATCCGTCGACGCCGTGAGTGCGATAATTGTAAAAAGCGTTTCACTACCTACGAAAAGGTAGAGGAAATGCCTTTTATGGTGATAAAGAAAGACGGAAGCAGGGAAGCCTTTGATCGTAACAAGGTCTTAAACGGCATTCTGAAAGCCTGCGAAAAGCGGCCGGTTTCCATTTCTCAAATAGAAAAGATCGTTGATGAAATAGAGCGCGGTCTGAACAATATGATGGAAAAGGAAATCGAAAGCAAGGTGATCGGCGAAGTAATCATGGAACACCTGCGGGAATTGGACGAAGTGGCCTACGTGCGATTTGCCTCCGTTTATCGTCAGTTTACCGACGTGAATACCTTTATTGCTGAGATAGAAAAACTTCTGACAAACGGAAAGGAAAAAGACAAATGACGCAGGCATATCAGATAGCCATTGACGGGCCTTCCGGGGCGGGCAAGAGTTCCGTAGCGAAGAAGCTTGCCGCCAAGCTGAACATCGACTATATAGATACGGGTGCCATGTACCGGGCGGTAGCTTACAAGATGCTGCGGGAAGGCATAGGCATTGAAGACAGGGAAGCGCTTAAGGCCATGTTGGAGAACATCCACATCGACTTCAGCCGGGGAGAGACTATTCTGGACGACGAAGTTATAAGCGAGAAAATACGCACGCCTGAGATTTCCAAACTGGCGTCGGATGCCTCGGCACTGCCGGAGGTTCGCGAGAAACTCGTTTCTTTGCAGCGAGCCATGGGAGAATCGAAAAGCGTTGTCATGGACGGCAGGGACATCGGGACTGTCGTTTTTCCCAAGGCGAAATATAAATTCTTTCTCACCGCAACGGTTAAGGAGAGGGCAAAAAGAAGATGGCTGGAACTCAGGGAAAAGGGGCTTGATGTGGAGCTGGATGATGTAGAAGCGGATATCATTCAAAGGGATCATAACGACAGCACCAGGGCATTGAACCCATTAAGAAAGGCAGAGGATGCCATCGAGATCGACACTACTGCCATGAACCTGGAGCAGGTGACGCAACATATTCTCAGTTACATCGAATAGTGGTTATATAAGTTCTTTATATAACCTTTTTTATTTTCTTTACATACTGATTCGTATACGATTCTTGCCCCTGCATATTTCTGCACATTTCCGGTTCTTGCACGTTAAAGGGTATGGATCAATAACCCGCTGCCCAGCTTGGGTTCAAACCAGGTGGATTTGGGCGGCATAATTTCGTTCCGGTCGGCAACCGCAAGCAGATCTTCCATGGTGACGGGATGGAGTGCGAAGGCCACGGCCATATCCGCGTCGACCCTGCGGGAAAGCTCTTCCAGTCCGCGAATACCGCCGACAAAGTCAATGCGTTCGTCCGTTCTCGGATCCTCGATGCCCAGCAAGGGAGCGAGAACATGATCCTGCAAAATCGATACGTCTAATCCCTTAATGATATGATCCGAGAGAATGCTTTCTTTGGCGGACAGGCGATACCATGTTTTGTCCAAATACATGGAGAAGACATGCTTTTTGTCGGGGCGAAAAGGACGATTTCCTATTTCCTCGATATGAAAAAGAGGTGTAAGCTTTGCGATAAATTCCTCTTTTGTCATACCGTTAAGATCCTTTACAACCCGGTTGTAATCGTAGATATGAAGATCTGAATCCGGGAAGATGACTGCCATGAAAAAATTGAATTCTTCAGAACCGTTATAATCAGGATTCTGTTCCCGGCGCTTAAGTCCCACTTTCACCGCGGAGGCGGAGCGATGATGACCGTCGGCTATATAAAGAGCGGGAATGCGCGTAAAGCTTTCCGTAATAAATTCTATTGTGTCAGAATCATCGATTAGCCAGAGCTTATGGCCGACTGAATCGGCCGTCGTAAAATTATAGACCGGAGCATTGTTTTGCATCCAATCTTCGATGAGGGCAGTAATTTCGCTATGGGAGCGATAGGTTAGAAAAATGGGTTCCGTGTTGGCATTGCATGCATCGAAGTGGTTGATCCTGTCTAATTCTTTTTCCACACGAGTAAGCTCGTGTTTTTTTATATCTCCGTTTATGTATTCGTCTATGGAGGCGCAGGCCGCAATTCCCGTTTGCACTCTTCCGTCCATGGTAAGTTGGTATATATAGAAACAGGGTCTATCGTCCCGAATCAGAATTCCCTGTGAAATGAAATCCTCCAGCTTCAATCTGGCTTGCTTATAGACTTCCGGGTGGTAAGGATCTTCTATGTGAGGCAGATCTATCTCAGAGCGGCAAACATGAAGAAAGCTGATGTGATTGCCCGCAGCAAGCTTTAAAGCCTCCTTGCGGTCTATCACATCATAGGGCGGGGAAATCACTTTTTCAACATACTCTTCTTTAGGGCGCAAAGCAGCAAAAGGTCGAATTGTAGCCATAATCAGGTCCTTTCTTCGTTACAGTCTTTAAGCATTTCACGGATTTGATTATAGCATAAAAGATCTTCAATATGGCAACCATATTAATTGAAAGAAAGTTTATAAGAAAGTTGCATCCGGTGTCTGACACTTTTTACAACTCGAAGTTTTGATAAATACACTCCATGTTTAGCGCAAATATTTTTTGGGAGCGCAGGGTTGCGCTCCAGCGAGTACAAGCAAGTGCCAACCAGGCAGGACGGGCCGTCTAGATCGTACGGCACGCAGCGCGTAGCCATCGAGCGGGAGAGTAACCCTACGCTCCAAAATTTAATAGTTGTAAAAAGTGTCAGACACCGAATGCAATATCGGTGTTTAACAACAAGATTTGAATTTAGCCTTATTTCTTGTCTATTTTCAAAGAGGAAAATAGCCAGAATTTCCCCTTTGACTTTATTTATTGTCTAAATTTGAAATTAAAAATAGACAAGCTTTGGCCATCGATCTGGAATATTGTCTACATCAAAGCTTCAAAATAGACAAGATTCGTCCGGTTGTATTGGTAAGTGTCTACATCGGAGGTTGATAATAGACAAAAATCAATTCAAAACAATCCTTTTTGGCTATTTCGAGAACTAAAAGTAGACAAGATTCGGGTGTCAGCATTGTTTGCTGGCTATTTTACAGGGTGAAAATAGACATGACTCGGGCAGGCTAAAATTCTTGTCTATTAGCTGAAATCGGAGGGAGAATGAGAAGGCGCATATATTGTTTGGTTGTATTGTTTGTCCTGCTGTTGGGCGCCCTGGCGGCACGTTTGGCTGTAATCCAGTTTTTGGAAGGGCCTAAATACAGGTTTCTGGCCGAGAGTCAGAGTCGAGCCACCCTTTCAGGAATCTCTACCAGAGGGACTATTTATGATCGCAACAACCGTCCGTTGACGGATGTTACCGAAAGCTTTTTCTTTTTGATCGGAGAAAGAAAGATGAACGAAGACGCGGAAAATCTGCTCCGTATGATGGAAGCCAGATTTATCGGCAGTGACGAAAAGTATAGAATATACAGCATATCGGTTCCGGATAGAGAAGGGTTCAAAAAGTTATGCAGGGATTATGGCGCCCTTGCCATAAAATCGCGGCAGCGATACAGTGAAAACCAACCTGCCGCTCACATAATCGGGTATGTGAACGGGGCGAATGAGCCGGGCGTCTGCGGTATAGAAAAGGACTTTGATTCGGTGCTTTCTGCAGGGCAAAGAACGATTACAGTGAAAAACGACGGCCAGGGATATATAATACCGGGGACAGGCATTCGCGTCGAAGGTGCGGGAAGAGAGTGGGGTGTACTAACAACTCTCGATCTTGATATCCAGAACATGGCAGAAAAGGCCCTTTCGGATCAGGGCCAAAGCGGCGCCGTAGTCATTACCCATATTCCTTCCGGAGAGATACTGGCATCGGCAAGCACGCCCGGTTACAATCCCTATCGCATCGATGAATATATAAGCGGCGACGGAAGTGAGCTTTTGAACAAGGCCACAAGCTGCATGTACCCGTCGGAATCACTCTTTCAAGTGGTCGTCGCGGCTGCGGCATTGGAAAACAAAGTTATTTCAGCAGAAACGAGTTTCGCGTGCAACGGTTCTTTGGAGATTGCGGGTCTTCGACTGAAGTGCCCATTGGGGCGGCACGAGGAAATTCAATTTTGTGACGCAATGGCAATGCCCTGCCATACGGTATGGGCACTGGTGTCCGACAAGACAGGGGTTAGATCCATTTTGGAAACGGCACAGGTTTTCGGCTTTGCTGAAGAAGCGGTGGATTTGTTGTCGGGGCAGGCTAAGGGAAATCTCCCGCAGCCGGAAGAAGTCCTCGGAGCAGGGATTGTGAGTCTTTCTTCAGGCAGGGGTCACATATCCATCACTCCCATGCAGGCAGCCCGGATGACCAGAATCATCGCATCGGAAGGATGGGATTCTCCTCTTTCGGTGATTCGTGGGACTTTGGAAGGGGTGAAAGGAGCCACATTGCTTCCGAAACCCCAAGGCAGGCAGGTTATTTCCAGCGAGACGGCAAGGGCAATTGGGAAAATGATGAGAAAGGCGGCGGAAATAACAGGAGATGATTCGCTTGCCGTTGCAGGAATAGGCTCGGGTAAATGGTTTACCGGCTACTTGCCCGCAGACGATCCCCTGTATGGCATAACCGTATTGCTGGAGGAAGCTGGCGCAGGCGAAAAGACGGCCGCTGCACTGTTCTATGAAATGGCAAGAAATCTCTACAGGTGAGACTCTTCGTTGCAGTTGGGAAAGGCTTCTTTAAGCTTGGTGACAGCTTTCTTCTCGATACGAGAAACGTAGGAACGACTGATGCCAAGCTGCTTCGCAACTTCACGCTGGGTGCGGCAGGGACCTCCGTCCAGACCGAAGCGCTTTATGATCACCGTCTGCTCGCGTTCGCAGAGCAATTCCCGGATGGCCTTATAGAGTTTTTGAATTTTGATCTTCGTATCAAGCCCTTCGATAATATCGTCCACGTCGGTGCCCAATATGTCATTGAAGCTGATCTCATTGCCGTCCTTATCCGTGCCTATGGGATCGTTGAGCGATATTTCAACTTTGCATTTTTTCGACATGCGAAGATGCATCAAAATCTCATTTTCGATACATTTAGCCGCGTAAGTGGCCAGGCGGACATCTTTCTTGCGATTATATGTATTCACTGCCTTGATTAAACCGATGGTACCGATTGAAATCAGGTCGTCGGAAGAACAGCCGGCGGCATTGTATTTCTTTGCAATATGCGCTACCAGACGTAGATTGTGCTCCACCAGCGTATCTCTGGCTTTCATATCGCCTTTCTCATAGAG
>FZPS01000151.1_pt300 | contig 29762 bp, 29 predicted proteins | sample 1817821 | NCBI WGS metagenome assembly FZPS01 (sample SAMEA104158645, study PRJEB21678) | metagenome | place: Germany | collected 2015-04-21
CAAAGACCCGTGCAAGATCACGTTCGATGCTCCTCCCCTTGAGGAGGTCTTCTTCTCCTGCCTCCCGGACGAGGGCATGCACGATGAATCGCCCGTCGATGACATCAACCGTCACCGTTCCGGGTGTTAGGGTCACCGCGTTTGCAAATGATGTCCTGAGAACGTCGCCTCGAAACGGCGTGTCGACAGTGACGATCCCGGGATCGATCGGCATCTCTGGGTGGAGGACACGGTATGCGACGTCCAGGTTGGCATGGAGGATGGCCGCCAGCAGTCTGGGGATGTAGAGGATGAACCTGATGAATACGTGCGCGGACCGAGCGATGCGCACATCGGATCGGAAGACGAGATCCCCTGAGATGAGGGTCACGATGCCGCAACATACGATCCCGGCACCGATATAGAAGAATTCGAGATATCCTGAAAGGATATACCAAAACAGCATCAGTATCGCGAACGTGAGAATGTACTGATAGACTGATGGCCTCTTCACATCTTGAGACAACGCATATCCTTCCTGTACACTGGTTATCCTAGATTGGAAAGCAGAACGTATATACTTGTCTCAAATCTATCGCTCGTCCCGTTGCCTGGCACGATTTATGCGGTGTGGTGAGGAGGAGAGTGCGCACCAACAGACCAGATCCTTCGCCCCCCTACTCGGTGATGTTGCTGCCGTACCATCCCGATGCAGGAGACTGGAGCCGAAGAGATCTCCGGCCAGGGCGCAGGGGTGCCAGGCGCGCACGCTATGCCTTTCCATACGAGGGGCTGCCGATCTGAGCACTCGCAGGCTGCATTCTCCGATCGAGAGCTGCAAGACTGGCCGGATGCTCCGAGGAGCACAATCGGGTTCTGCGTGCCCAAAGGCAGGACGGGTCAGAGAGGTACCCGCCCGTCCTTGTAATCTCCGATGATGCTTGTTATGCTACACTCAGTCTGCTGTTTGGTCACACGTAGCCGTTCGCAAAGTCTCACCCTTCTTCAGGGCGAGGTTGCTCACAGAGCACGCTTTGTAGCGCAAGGAGAGGGTATCCGGGGTCTTGGGAGTGCTGACCCGCTAAACCACACGGAACCCCGAACCCCTCTTCCGCACCATGCCGATCTTTTTGAGGTCGTTAAGAAGCCTTTTCACGAATTCGGGTGTTAAATCCAGCACAATCGACCACCCTTCCTCGGCGTCCCCCATGGTGCTGCTCCCGAACGCCTCCACAATCTCTTCCAGTGCCAGCGTCCCGCGTTCCTCGAGAATTTCCATGGTCCTCGCGACGACGACCTGTTTCAGGGAGACGGCTTCCCGGAACGATGCATACACATCTTCATCAATCCCCAGATCATCGATGATGTCGTCGACGTCACCGAGATCCATCTCGACGACAACCTCAGGGCCAAACTCCAGACGGAGCTCAGGCACCGTGATGACGGTCATCTCCGTCAGGACGCCGTACTCTTTGAGGGACTCTGGATCGATATCCTCGATGACGATGGCCGGGAGAGAGATGACGACATCCTCAGGCTCCATATGCTTCTGCACGATCACCTCCTCTCCCTCGGCGTTGATCAGACCATTCTCATTCAGAGCGATGAATGCCATGTACCTATATAGCATAGAGCTCTCGATATCGAATAGCAGATCTTCCGACATCTCCCCTTCCAAGGCAGTCTCGGCGGGCAGCGACATCCATTCTTTGATATCGATCAGAGAGAGAGCATCTCCAGGCTGATGTTTCTCCATGAAGTCAGTAATAATTTCAGCAACACGATCTACCACATCGAGGTAAGAGTCATACAAATCTCCGGATTCGGTATCCTCATCCTCGTCGATCTCGTCGGTGAAATCTTCGTCGGTGAAATCTTCGTCGGTGAACCCCTCAATTCGCTCGATTTCATCTTCAAGCAACGTTCTAATGTCTTTGATCGCTCCTTTTGCAGAAACCAGGCTCTCCAGGGCAATAGTCTGTGTGGTGCGTACCTGTATATCCGCTTCCCTGAAGGCGCGCGTGACCTCCGGGAGATCGAACTGGCCGCAGATGATGAGTGTCTCCTCAAGTACCATACAATTTCCACATCTGGTTGGATGCACCTGCTCATAAGGTCGCCGGTATGGGGATGCGGGAGAGGTCTTCTCTCAGGAGGTGCTCGTGCGCCGCGAGCGCTGCTTTCGCTCCCTCGCCAGCAGCGATGATGATCTGTTTACCCTTGATACAGGTGGCATCTCCTGCCGCAAAGACCCCGGGGACGTTCGTATGGTTGTTCTCGTCGACGACGATCTCCCCCAGATCGTTCAGCGTCACCAGATCCCCAAGGAACCCCGTATTCGGCACACGCCCGATCTCGAGGAAGAGCCCTTCAACATCGAAAGCCCTCTCCCTTCCGGTCTCGCGATCCCTGACCGTAATCCCGGTCAGGGCCTGATCACCGTGGAGGGCTGAGATCTCGCTACGGGGGAGTATCCGCACGCCCATCTCCATTGCCTGTTCGACGTATACCTCATCACACGTAAGAGATCTCCTGACGATCAGGGTCACAGAGCTTGCTATCTTCACCATCTCGATCGCAGTCTGGATTGCCGCATTTCCTCCACCGACGACGGCGACCGGTCTATCCCTGAAGAGAGGGGCATCACAGGTCGAGCAGACTGAGACGCCTCTCCCCATCAATCGATCCTCGCCGGGGAGTCCCAGGGTCCGGGGATATTTTCCGGAGGCGAGGATGACCGATCGGCAACGGTAGGTATTCCCGGAGACTGCCCGGACAAGGAAGGTATCATCCTCTTTCCGGACCTCCTGGATGCTGTCGAGCTCGAGACTGACATCGAACCCCCTGACTTGCTCCTCAAACTTCCTGACCAGATCCTCCCCCGTGATCATCCGAAAACCCATATAGTTCTCGATCGCCCAACTCCAGGCCGCCTGGCCACCGATACTCTCAGATACAACGACAGCCTTCAGAAGCTTTCTTGCACAGTAGACCGCAGCCGTCAGCCCGGCCGGCCCAGCACCCACGATGACCACGTCGTACACCCCTCCGACCACCGGCTCTGCGAAGAGTTCCTGGAGCTTCTTTGCATCGAACCCGATGATCACCTCATCATCAAAGATCGTGACCGGCACGCCACGTTGCCCCGAGATCCGTATCATCTCCCGGGCTGCTTCGCGATCCCTCCCAACATCGACGGCCTCGTATCCGACTCCGTGCTTCTCAAGGAACGCGATGACCATCCGGCAGTAGGGGCAACTTTCTGTCGTGTAGACCTTCACACCTGCCATGGAGGGGAGTAGCTCGAGAGAACTATTTAACTTGTGGGGGTGAGGGGGGGTTGACCGAGAAAAAGGAGTTACTGAATTTCGCGGAACATGCGCTCCGGAACCCCGCAGATAGGGCATTTCTCAGGCGCTGACCCGAGCTCAACGTCTCCGCAGACTGGACAGAGGTAGATCTTCCCTGCGTTGAGGTCTTTGCCTCCCCGGACAGCCTCGAGCGCCTGAAGGTAGAGGCTTGCATGTACCGCTTCCGCCTTCATGGCGTGGGTGAAGACGGTGACGGCCTCGTTCTTCCGCTCTTCCTTTGCCTGGGCGACGAATTCGGGGTACATCTTCGTGAACTCGTAGGTCTCCGCCTCGATAGCATCCTGAAGGTTCTCCTCGGTGCTCCCGACGGCGTCTTGGATGAAGAGGAGGCGCTTTGCATGGACGGCCTCCGCTTCACTTGCTGCCTTGAAGAGTTTCCCGACCGCAGGATACCCTTCAGCGACTGCTTTTTCGGCAAAGACGGCATATCTTCTGTTTGCCTGGGACTCTCCGGCATACGCTTCCTGGGCATTTTCATCTGTCGACATAAAGTAGTTGTTTTGAGAACCCCTTATTAAAAGCCTTTCACTCCAGCCTGGCAAGGACGGATATACGTCCAGGGAAAGACTGAATCAGGATTTTTCTGGAAATAGGTAGAAACAGGAGAGTGTCTCGGGGAGGAGGGGGCGCTCCTCCAATGATATCGCAAGCCGCATCGCATATCCACATCTCTTCTGCGAAGGGCACATGAATCAGGGTATCCGACCGTGCGCCTAAACCCCAAAACGACAATGATTCACTGCATCAGGAGCCGCCCGAGCTCATGACCCTTCCGGTACGCTGCTTCCATAACCTCAGGCTGCGTCCGTATATCCTTGATCGTATCCATATCGTTTCTGAGGACTTCGTCCCAGTAGGGACAGTCGACGATCTCTCCAAACGCCCGGGCGGTCATCTTCGCACCATCAAAGACGGTTGGAAGGTTCATGCCCGCGATCGATATGAAGAGCATCCTCCGCCTCTTTCGCTGTTCGGGGGAGATGAGCGACTTTCCTCGGTGATACTTGGCCATGTAGAAGACCTGGAACCGGTCCATGAACGACTTCAGTTTCCCGGGGATGCCCATCGTCATCACCGGGGTGGCGATGATGAGGCTATCCATCTCCCGAAATTTGTCATAGATCTCGATCATGTCGTCCTTGATCTGGCAGGTCTCGTAGTCCATGCAGTAGAATATCTCCATGCACGGCGCAAAATCCAGGTACGCGACAACGATCTTTTCGACTTCACAGCCGGCGTCCTCCACGCCACGGATGGCCTCGTCGAGGAGGCGAGCGGTATTTCCCTCGACGAGTGGGCTTCCAAGTAGCGCAATTACCCTCTTTGACATGGTGCAGGGTTGCATGCGACTCTATTAATAGGGTGCGGGCAGGCGGCCCCATTCCGGAGGATACTGCTAAATACCTTGGGAGGTCACTACTGACTTGGTGAATGCCTGTGGCCGAACCAGGAACCAGAGAAACTGCGAAAGCAGGAGAGAAGCCAGGTCCCGGACGATTCATCTGCGTCGACTGTGGAAGGGAGGTCCGGATTGACAGCACTGACGAAGATCTCGTCAAATGCCCGACCTGCGCCTGCGAGATGTACAACTGTCTTCCGATGACCCACATACGGCCAGACATCAAAACGCCTGAGGATGTCATGCATCCTCCTGAGCGAGGATCTAAAACCGAGTAGTGCGGAGTGAGAAGCATGGTGAACGTATCAGCCGAGGGGCAGGTCTACCTCTGCGAGATCTGCGGAAATCTTGTCAAAGTGCTGGAAGTCGGCGGCGGCGAACTGATCTGTTGCGGCGAGCCGATGGTGCTTGAGGAGTGATGAGTATGGCAGAGAAACAAAAGCGCCTTGAAGAGAAGATCGGGAAGGTCCCTGAGATCTTCAAGGAACTCGAGAAGACCGACCCCGACCTCTACGGGAAGGTGATAGGGCTTGACCAGATGATCTGGGCCGACGGAGTCCTCTCGAGGCAGACGAAGAAGGTCATCGCGATAGCGATCGCCGCCGCGCTCAGGGACGACCATGCCATCCGTGCACAGATGGCAGGTGCCGAGAACCTCGGTGTGAAGAAGGAAGAGATCGAGGAAGGGCTCCGGGTCGCTTTCCTGCTCGCGGGGATGCCGGCCTACGTCCACGGCAAGACCGTTCTCGAAGAAAAACTAGGCGATAAATCCAAAAGGTGAAAGAGATGGAGACACAGGAAATGTTTCAGATGCCGGTCATCGGTGAAGCAGCACCCGAGTTTGACGCAGTGACCACCCACGGACGGAAAAAACTCTCAGACTACAAGGGGAAGTGGGTCATCCTCTTCTCCCATCCGGCCGATTTTACGCCGGTCTGTACCACTGAGTTCATAGCGTTCGTCGAGATCGCCGATGAGCTCGCCAAACTGAACACCCAGCTCATCGGACTCTCCATCGATAGCGTCCATTCCCACCTCGCCTGGGTGCGGAACGTCAGGGAGAAGATGGGTGTCGATATCCACTTCCCGATCATCGCCGATCTCGACATGAAGGTCGCCCGGCGCTACGGGATGATCCATCCCGGGCAGAGTGATACCTCGACCATCAGAACGGTCTTCTTCATCGATGATAAGGGGATCATGCGTGCCATGCTCTACTACCCGATGTCCAACGGCCGCTCGATGCCCGAGATCCTCAGGCTTACCAAGGCCCTCCAGACCTCGGATAAGCATAAGGTTGCGACCCCGGCGAACTGGGAGCCAGGCGACAAAGTCATTGTCCCGGCACCAACGACCCCCGAAGCGATAGAGAAGAGGATGAAAGAGGGATACGAGTGCAAAGACTGGTATCTCTGCTTCAAAGATCTCTGAAAAACCCTTTTTTTCTCCATAATCAAACGAGTGTAGCATACCTCCTTGGGGAGTCTGTGGTCTCATGTTTCGACCGAGAGAGCTCTATATGAGTCCATTGCGCGCGTCTCTGCCTTCGAACGCTTCTGATGAGATAGCACCTTATGCCCCCGATCTTCCGGATATCAGCGTAATTTGACCTATTGTGATATCCCGGCATTCAAAAGCATCATTTTATGTATTCAGAGTATAATTTAACCATATGAAGCAATCTTGGCTGCTTCTAGCAGTCGCCGTAATTCTTCTTACCTGCACCTGCCTGGCCGGATGTATGACACAGCCTGCTCAGGCTGAAGGGGGCCTGCCGGGTATCACGACAGATATATCCGGTACCTGGAACCTTGTCGATTACATCCGTTCACGGGGTGACGGATTTGACAGATCCGCCCCGAACAGTGTCCTTACGATCGAGCAGGAAGACTGGCTCTTCTATGGAACGATCGATGGGGATGCAGAGGACAGCTTTGTCTCCGCATTCTGTAACGAGGAGGGGAGCGTGTTCCTGTTCGATCTGAGCACTGATGAATCCCGACGCCTTGCATACGGGTATGCTGAAGGAGACAACCTCTGGATCAGTGCTGTGGGCATCACCACGGGGAAGAGCGGTGAAGACCCGACTGGAACTATCTTTGCCGACAGACACCACTTCGTGCGCGATGGCGGCATGACGAAGGAGGGGGATGGTTTTACAAAACTTGGGCCGGTCTACAAACAGGTGAGTGCAACGCAGTTTGATGCGGTTAGCATCATCCCTCTTGCAGGGGATACCTTCAGCATCGAGGGTCAGCAGGACGGGATCATCTACGGGACGATCGATCAGGATGTTGACGGCATTCTGACGCCCCGTAAGTTCATTGCCGCAGGGGCATTCAAAGGTATCGATAGCCTCGGCCACGAGTACGACGTCTACCTCCTGATCGATGAGGCCAGAGAGTTCTGGATCCTGCAATACCAACTCCACGATGACCTCATCAGCATCACGACCGTTGCTAGATCCGAGTTTGAGGTCGATAATTTCAGTGTTATCTCAGGTATCCGGGAGTACGCGGGAGAGAATGCATCCCTCGACTCTCCCGGCCTCCCCACGGATCCCACATCGCTTAAAGGAACCTGGGTGAACTCCTACATCGAGATGATCAACGAGAATCATGTCGATATCCAGGCGTCCGACACCATAATCAACATATCCGCGCAGCACGATCTCATGTTCTTTGGCGAGACGAAGGAGGAGTACTGGGTCGGCGACGTCGGGGGAGTCATATTCTCCGCGCATGGTAACTCGCTATATATGGCAAGCACCACTGAGGGCAACACCGCCTCGTTGATGCAGGGCTGGGTTGACGGTGATACTCTGTACCTGTTCGGCACCTTCACTGATTATCGCGGAAAGAACGCCTATTCAGCGGTGTACAAAAGAGTTGCAGATCCGGCCAACCGTTGATCGCTCGGTAAATCCATCTATTTTTTGCCGCAGAGTAGGATCTCCCGCATCAACTTACTCCGCCCTAAAGGATGGAGCCTGAAATAGCGGTTGAGCTGCCGATATCCCAATCCAGGATGGACCCCCCCAACCTCGTTATGAGTGGGCGGGAATGTAGAGTACCATATGAGGGCCGCGCCGTTATGGCAATTGCGTTCGCTTGGATTGATGTACGGGACGTCCGCCCTCCCGATTCGAAAACGTATGTCGTTCTGAATGATATCGACTGCCTTGTCCCCGGGAATGTTCTCGACGCGCTGAACAACTACGACGTGAAGGCGATTGTATGGAGCGGCCGGAATGCTGCTACAGAAGAATTAGCAGCGTGAACTACCCCGCGCTCGCGGACGGGGCTTCCCGGCTATCATTCTCCTCCCCAGCGGGAGCGAGTCCACAGGCTCAATGGCGCGTTCCACGCCAGACACCCCGGCAAGACTTTGATCTTGCAGGGCGAACTTCTTGATATTGATTGCCGCGTTGATATCGTCGAATGGAGAGAAGGTGTTACCACCTCCCCGCGTTCCCCGAACACCATCCACTCACGATCGGATTTTGCGCAGGGAAGGTATGGGTGTGAGGGGAGTGCCCCGGCACGTTTTTGCCTTCGCCGGGATAACGCATCATATATGACCATTGATGTCCTCGCGTTTTCGACCTCACCCCGTCGCCACGGCAACTCAGAGACACTGCTTGACCGGGTGCTCGATGTGATGAGGGGGGAGGGAGCAGCGGTCGAGAAGATCGTCGTCCCGGAAGCAGACATCGGGCCCTGCCGGGGATGCAACGCCTGCGCGAAACTCAACCGGTGCATCCAGCGGGACTACATGGACTACGTCCACGACCGGATCATAGAGGCTGACTGTATCATACTCGCATCCCCCATCTACTGCATGGGGCTTACAGCGCAGGCAAAGATGCTGGTCGACCGCTCGCAGGTCTTCTGCACCCGGAAGTACGTCCTCCGCCTCCCGATCGTTCCGCCGGATCGAAAGGGAAGGCGGGCTGGGATCTTCCTCTCGACCGCCGGGCAGACCTGGGAGAACGTCTTTGATGCAGCGATACCGTCGGTGAAGTGTTTCTTCAATGTCATCGATGTCAGGGATAGAGACATCAAGTACCTGATGGTGAACGGCGTCGATGAGAAGGGTGCGATCGGCCGCCACCCCACCGCCATGCACGATGCGGAGACCCTGGCACACGAGGTCATCGCACACCTGCGGGAGGTGGGGGTTGCATGACCGGACCCATAAAGGTCCTCGGTATATCAGGGAGCCCCCGGCGGCACGGGAACACCGAGACCCTGCTTGATGCCGTCCTCGACGGGGCCCGGGATGCCGGGGCAGAGGTAGAGAAGATCATCCTCAGGTCGCTCGATTACGCCTCGTGCCGGGGATGCAACGCCTGCCACCGAACCGGGGCCTGTATCATAAAAGATGAGCTCACCCCGGTCTTTGAAGAGATCGCCCGCGCCGATATCCTTGTCGTCGCATCACCCATCTACTCGATGGGGATCACGGCCGAGCTCAAAGGACTGATCGACCGGACCCAGTACATCTGGGCGCGCAAGTTCATCTTGAAGACCCTTTACTTCACCAACAAACATATCCAGCACCATAAAGGAATCTTCGTATCGACCGCAGGGCTTGGGTGGGAGAACGTCTTCGATGCCGCGTTTCCCGCTATCACCGCTTTCTTCAACATCACCGGGTTTGAGTACTGGGATAACGTCATAGCAAACGACCTGGATCACTACGGCGGGATTGCAGGCCACCCCACCGCACTCACAGAGGGGCGGGCGAAGGGACAGAAGGTGGTTGGCCTCCTCCAGAAGATGCAGGCGCAGGAGAACGTGGAGGCCTGAAGCCTCCCGTAAACTTTTATGGAACTCGGAACACCCCCGGATCTCCCAGGAATGCCCCCTCCCTGTGGGTGGGATCGAGGATGGATCCAGAGGTGAGGGATGGCCCCCTCCGGCCTGTAACCGAAGCTTTTTAGTAAGACTTTTGATGAATATTCTCATCTACACCAGCCTGCAGGGTATTTTTCAGGACCGCTAAAGGATGCGCATGTGACCTCCACCAGAATCTCAGGACCTATTCATGAGGCGCCCCCAGAGTATCGGATACTTGATAGCACCGATGACTGCTATCTCCTGATCGATGAAGATTATGACGTAGTCTGGGCGAATTTGGCCTTTCAACAGACATTCGGGACCCCGAAAAACGATCTCAAGGAGATGATCTACGCGCTCGGGGAGGACGAAGGTCTCGTCGCATGGATCTTTGCAGCGCTCGAGGGTAGCTGCGAAACTTCCGGATTCAAGTGCCGGCTCTCGAGCGCCGGGGGGGAGGAACAGTGGTATATCTGTTCAGCCCGGAGAGCGCCGTCCAGCGGCAACGGCTGGTTGCTGCGGTTCCGGGAGATCCAGGACACTGGAGACTATGGGGCGATCATCGAGTACACCGGGGCGGCGACGATCCTCATCGAGGATGACGCCACCATATCAGCCGTGAACACGGAGTTCGAACGGCTCTCCGGGTATCCTCGAAGGGAGATCGTCGGTATAAAGCGGCTGACCGACTTTATCGCATACGAAGATGAGCGCCGGCGGCTCATGGGATACCACGTCATCCGGGGAAGTGACCCTGCGGCTGCGCCAAAAAACTACTCTTTCTCGTTCATGGACCGAGCCGGGGCCACCCACATCGTCGAGGTCACCATCGGTATGATCCCGGGGATAAACCGGTCGGTGATGTCGCTCCTCGATGTGACTGAGCGGAGGCGGGCTGAACAGGCGCTACAGGAGAGTGAAGAACGGCTGAGCCTTGCGTTCACGGTTGCAAACGACGGATTGATCGATTGGAATCTCAGCACCGGGATGATCTTTTGTAGTCCACGGTGTCTCGCGATGCTCGGCTACGAACCCGGGCAGTCTCCGCCCACGATCTCCTCGCTCCTCTCACCCATCCACCCCGACGACCGCAGCCGCGTGGATGAAGCACTCGATGGCATAATTGCCGGGAAGAGCGATCGCCTCGATATGGTGTTTCGGGTGCAGTCAACATCCAAAAAATGGATCCACGTGCTGAAACGGCTCAAAGTAGCCATGCGAGATGTCGATGGGACGGCACTCCGGATCGTGGGGACGTACTCTGATGTCACCGAGAGTAAAGAGGCTGAGAGAAAACTCCTGATCCAGAAGATGGCGATGGAGTCGTCGCTCTCCGGCATCGCCATGACCGACCTTGACGGAAGGATCGTCTATGTCAACCGGGCCTGCCTCGCTATGCACGGGTGGGAGAAGGAGGAGGTCATCGGGAAACCGATCTCATCGGTTTTTTGGCCCAAACGAGGCGATAACGAGCGGATCATGAAAGAGGCTCTCCGGGATGGCACATGGTTCGGGGAGGTGGAGATCGTGCGGCGGGACGGGACGACTTTCCCCATGCAGCTTGCCCTCTCCGTCGTCACCAGCGAATCAGGCGAGCCCCTCTACCTGATGGGCTCCGGGATCGATAAGACCGAACGGAAACTGGCCGAACAGGACCTTCGGATCCGTGACATGGCCATAGCATCCTCGCTCAATGCGTTCACGATCGCCGATCTCGACGGCCACCTGACCTACGTCAACCAGGCGTTCCTCTCCATGTGGGGCTACGCCTCCGAGACCGAGGTCCTCGGGCGGTCGATCACTGAGTTCTGGCAGGATGAAGAGAGCGCCAGGGATGCTCTCCAGGTGCTCCTTGACTCCGGCAGGTACGTTGCCGAGCGGATCGGAAAGCGTCGGGACGAAACAGAGTTCTACGTCATGTACTCCGGGAGTCTGGTCACGAACGATGCCGGGGATCCAATCTACCTCATGGCCTCGATCGCCGATATAACCGACCTCAAACGGGCCAAGGCGGAGATCCAGGCCCATAACCGGGAGCTCTTGATCTTAAATCAGATCATCGGTGTATCGACATCCGCAACGGATATCGACGCGGCACTAAAAGATGTGCTCGCAGCGATCATCACTCTCCTCGACCTCTCCGGCGGCGGGATCTACCTGATCGAACCAGATCGGCGGAGCGCACGGCTCGCCTGCATCCAGGGCCTGGTGGAAGACTACCCGGTGCATACGTACATACCGGATATAACCGTGCCCCCGCACACGGACGTATTCGTGGCGGGAAGGGTTCGTTTTGTCGGCGATCCGGGGGAGAGGGGGCTGCCCCCGTATGCCGCCATCCCAATCGCGGCGTCAGGGAAGATCCTCGGATCATTGAACCTGGTACCCCATGACCGCAAACAGTTCACCGATGCTGACCGCTCTCTTCTTGCGGCCATCGGAAGGGAGATCGGAAACTCCATCGAGCGCATACTGCTGATCCGACAGCTTGAGGAGACGAAACACGAAGCAGACCTCTACCTCGATATCTTGAGCCACGATATCAGGAACGCGGAGAATATATCGGGTCTCTACATCGATCTCCTCATCAGCATACTCGAAGGGAAACCGAAGGAGTACGCGCAGAGGATCCGGAGTAGCATCAGAAAGAGTATCGAGATCTTACGGAATGTATCGACAATCCGCCGGATCCACCACGAATCTACCGTACTCGTGCCGATCGATCTTGATGAGGTTATCCGGAATGAGATCGGGATCTTCTCCGAGATCGACTTCCACTACAGGGGGACCGATCTCGTGGTCGTGGCCGATCCGCTCCTCTCAGAGGTTTTCACGAACCTCATCGGGAATGCCATCAAGTTCGGAGGGCCGACGGTCGAGGTCACCATCAGGGTAGAGGAGATCGACGATGCCGTCCTGGTCTCGGTCGAGGATACCGGACCAGGGATCCCCGACGAGGTGAAAGAGACAGTGTTTACACGGTTCGGGGAGAGTAAGAGCCGGAAGAGCGGCCAGGGTCTCGGACTCTACATCACCCGGATGCTCATCGAACGCTACGGCGGCCGGATCTGGGTTGACGACCGGATCCAGGGGCGCCCGGAGTGCGGCGTAGCGCTCCGGTTGACCCTGAGGAGAGCTTGAAGGGAGAGGTCCTTCAGAGGAATGACCCGATGAGGGCTCCGACCGAGGCGACCATAAGCAGCGCAAACACAGCCGGATTCCAGGCAAGCACTTTACGGCCGTCCAGCACGCTGATCGGGAGCATATTGAAGGTCGCGATCATGGCGTTGACCCTGAGTCCGACGAGGCCAACAAGGCCGATGAGGCCACCGCCGAAGAGCATGAGGACTACAAACGGCACACAGAGGACGAGGTTCGTGATCGGCCCTGCCGCCGATATCCACCCGTTCTCGGTCCGTGTAGCATTCCCATAGACATACGTCGCTCCTGGGGCTGCAAAGACTATCCCCGCAAGTGCCGCCATGATCACAGCGACGAGCAACATCTGGTTATCCTTCTGAAACTCAGCCCAGTAACCGTAGTGCATCGCGGCAAACTTGTGCGCCAGCTCGTGGAAGACGAAAGCAACCCCTACCGTGAGGAGAGACATCACGAAGAAGAAGATGAGACTGATGATATCTGCCCCACTTCGCACGAAGATCAAGGTGAAGGCGACCGAGATGGCGATCCACGCGATGAGGAGATCCCGGCGCTCGCGTGGAGGTATTTTTTCTAGCATTCTGTACCTGGTTTGCGCCAAGATCATAAGATTCTTCGCTTCGTTCAGGACTTGCAAAGAAAATGGGTCCGGGGTGGGGACGCGACAGATTGCAAGAGCTGGGTGGCTGGATGGGCACCGGGGCATCCCTGCGGGTCTGGAGGGGGCTGTAACACCGTCCCTGGCAGACACCTGACGTTTGGGAAAAATACCCGGCACAGGCCTCCCGACCCCCCAGGTTTATTCCTCCGCCGGGATAATCATGGTGTATGTCCCTTGATGCCGTAAGGAATGAGATCCGGGGTATCGACGAGAGGATCATCGATCTCGTCGCGGAACGGCAGAGGCTTGCGACGCGGATCGCCCGCCTCAAGCAAGAGAGCGATCTGCCTATCCGCGATGATGAGCAGCGCAAGGCTGTCCTCGACCGGGTCTCTGCCTATGCCGCCGGGAAACAGATCGACCCGGCTGCCATCCGGAGGATCGCTTTGATCCTGATCGAGATGAACGAAGAGCAGCAGCGCGAGTACAGCGAAGACGACGGTTCATCCTGAAAGCGAGAGGGATCAGGAGGTGATCATCGTCCCGACACCCTCATCGGTGAAGAGTTCGAGGAGCAGGTTGTGCTCCCGGTTACCGTTCACGACGTGGGCGCTTGCGACACCACTCCGGACCGCTCTCATGCAGCCTTCGAGCTTCGGGATCATCCCGCCAGCGATCGTCCCATCCCCGATCATCGCTTCAGCCTCAGAGAGCGTCAGGCGACGATAGACCTTCGTCCGGTCGGCGTTCATCACCCCATCCACATCCGTGAGGTTGACCAGCTTGAATGCGCGAAGAGCGATCGCGATCTCGGCGGCCGCGGTATCGGCGTTGATGTTCAGGCTCCCTCCCTGCCGATCGAGGGCCATCGGTGCCACCACCGGGATGTAGCCCTGGGCGAGGAGGCAGTGGAGCACCTCGGGGTCGACCTCCTCGATCTCACCGACCCGGCCGAGATCGACCTCCTGAATGGCATCCCCGACCATCACCCGTTGCGGGTCCATCTTCCGGGCGATGAGAAGGTTTGCGTCGTTTCCTGAGAGCCCGACCGCCCGGGTACCGCAGCTTGCGATGAGGGAGACGATCCCATCGTTGATCTTGCCGACGAGGACCATCTGGGCGATCTCGAGGGTCTCAGGGTCGGTGATCCGAAGTCCGCCGACGAACCTGGGCTCTTTCCCCATCGCCCGCATCTTTGCAGTGATCTCGGGGCCACCCCCGTGGACCAGGACGACCTTCATCCCCACGTAGCGGAGGAGGACGGCATCCCGGATCACCGTATCGAGGATGGTCTGGTCAACCATGGCATGGCCACCGAGTTTGATCACGATCGTCTCTCCGTAAAATTTCTGGATGTAGGGGAGGGCCTCCATCAATACATCTTCTCGTTTCATGTCGTATACTTCCCGTTGATCTCTACGTACCCCTCGGTGAGGTCGCACCCCCACGCCGTCGCCTCACCGTCGCCCGCAGCAAGATCGAGATCGAAGGTGACGGTGTCGCCATGCATGGCGATCTTCGCTGCTCCAAGGTCGGCGACGATCTCGCCCCTGAGAACAAGGGGCACCTCGCCGACCCGGAGGGAGACCGCGTAGGGATCAAAGTCCGCACCCGATCGCCCGGCAGCCGCGACCACCCGGCCCCAGTTCGGATCCTCGCCATAGACTGCGGTCTTGACGAGCGGGGAGGCGACGACCGTCCGCGCCACAGTGGCAGCCTCATCCTCATCGGCGGCGCCACGGACCGTCACCTCGAGGAGCTTCGTTGCCCCCTCACCGTCACGAGCGATCTGGACGGCAAGGCTACGGCAGACGGCTTCGATGGCTCTCTCGAGCTCTTCGCGATTCACCTTCCCTGCAGCCCCGGTCGCGGTACAGAGTGCCACATCGTTCGTGCTCGTATCCCCATCGACAACGACCCGGTTGAAGGACCGCCGTGTCGCCTGGCGGAGGATATCCCGGAGGGCGGGGCCCTCGACCTCGGCATCTGTGTGGATGAACGCGAGCATCGTTCCCATGTTGGGGGCGATCATCCCGCTCCCTTTGGCGATCCCGCCGACAGAGAACGATCCGGTCTCGATGAGGGCATGCTTCGGGAAGGTATCGGTCGTCATGATCGCCCGGGCCGCGGCATCTTCGGCATCACCGCTTCGGGCGAGGAGTGGAGCTATGCGCTCGCACTGATCCCTGATGAGCGGGAGGTTGATGTAGCGACCGATAACACCGGTGCTCGCGACACCGACCGACTCCGGATCGATGCCGAGAGGTTCACCGGCGATGGCGCACATCTCTTCTGCGTCACGGATCCCGCGTTCACCGGTGTAGGCGTTTGCACATCCGCTGTTTATGATGACTGCATCAAGCCTCTCTCTGTGCATCCGATCCATCATCACCTCGACCGGGGCAGCCCGCACCTTGTTCGATGTGAAGACCCCGGCAGCGGTTCCGCTCGCCAGGATCAGCGCAAGCCCGAACTTTCCTTCCTTGATCCCGGCGGCACTGATACCCTTCACCGCACAGATGCTCTTCACGCCTCTTCCTCCTCCCCGGAAGGTGCCCCAATACCCCGGACAATATCAGCCCGGGTGACGATCCCGACCAGCTTCCCGTCACGGACCACCGGAAGGCGTGCGATCCTCTCCCGGAGCATAAGGGAGGCCGCATCAACGATATCAGACTCCTCGTCGATCGTGATGACCGGGCTGCTCATCACCTGTCGGACCTCCATATTGCTGATATCGGTGAGAGCCCGGCGGGTCTTTTCCCAGTTGATGAACTCTCGTATGGGAACCTCGATCACCTCGAGCGGTGAGGGGAGCCAGAGGTCGCTTGATATGTCTCCGACATCAAGGAGCGATATGATATCGGTCTCGGTGACGATTCCAGCCACCCGGTCGCCCTCCATGACGGGGAGGCCACCGATATGATACTTCCGGAGCAGCCCCGCCGCCCTGCGGATCGGTGAGTCTACCTGGACGGTCACCGGGTTCGGGGTCATGACTTCTCTTACTAACACCATTCGATCATCACCTCACGGGAGTATGCCGGCGAAGCGAAGACCATCGTCCTCCGCAAACCCGCACATCAGATTCATGTTCTGGATCGCCTGACCGCTCGCGCCTTTGACAAGGTTGTCGATCGCCGATATCGCAACGACCCGATCGCCCTCGCTCTCTATGGCCACGTCGCAGAAGTTCGTCCCCCGCACGGCGGCAAGGGTGGGTCTCTGGTAACGGACGAAGAACTCGTCCTTGTAGAAATTCCTGTAGAGCGCCTCGACTTCCTCCTGCTCCATGGGTTCCTCAAGGAGGATGTGGGCCGTCGTGAAGATGCCCCGGTTCACCGGGAGGAGGTGTGGCGTGAAGTAGCAACGGGCGGCCGAGCCGAGCCGGGCCGCTTCCTGCTTCATCTCAGCGAGATGACGATGGCCCGTCCACTTGTAGGCGCTCAGGTTGTCGCCGACGTTGGGGTAGTGGGTGGTCGCGGACGGGGTGGTGCCAGCTCCGGTGGCCCCGGTCTTTGAGTCGTATACGATCGTGTGGGCAGACTTCGCGAGCGGAGCTGCCGCGAGCGTCGCTCCGGTTGGGAAGCATCCCGGGTTTGCGACGAAGTGAGCCCCCCGGATCTCGTCACGATGGAGTTCGGGCAGGCCGTAGGGGGCCTCGAAGTAGGCCTCATGACGCACGCCGTAGATCTTCTCGTAGACATCCTTTGCGAGCCGGTAGTCGGCCGAGAGGTCGACGGTCCTGATCCCCCGCTCCACAAGCACCCCGGCAACCTTCATCGCCACGGTATGCGGCACAGCGAGGAAAACGAAGTCAGCGTCGATGTCGCCAGCATCGATGTTTCCAAAGACGAGATCGGTCAGCCCCTGGAGGTGAGGATGGACCGAGGCGACGGGGGTACCGTCCAGCTTCCGGGATGTCGCGGCGACGACCTCTGCGGAGGAGTGGTTCAGCAGGAGCCGCATTAACTCGCCGCCGGTGTATCCAGATGCACCGATGATCGCAATATCCATAGGAGAGATGTGTCTTTTATAGAATCTTAAGGCTTTGTGGTATATCGCTCATAGAGCCGGGTTGCCATCGATTCGATCTCGTCCCGGTCCTCGAGATCCTCGAGGAGGTCACCAGGTAGCGCAGATTTCCCATAGGCCGCGCCTGCATACGCGCCGCATATGTACGCGATGGTATCGGTGTTCCCTCCGACGTGCGCGGCGGTGTTGAGGAGGGATGCCACGTCCTGGATGCGCTCGATCAGGAAAAATGCGAGCGGAACGGTCTGGTAGACGGTCACATCATTCCCGATAACCGATAGAGCGCTCTCAAGGCTGATCCCCTCACTGGCGAGGCGGACAGCGCCGCGGATCTTGTTGCCGAGCGTGATATCCTCGAAGTCCGCATGCTTCATGGCGAGGGTGAGGGCGTCGGGGCGGCCGCGGATTGCGTAGTGAACGAGCATCGCGACGGTTACCGCCCCAGCGTGCGCCGCCGGGAGGGTATGGGTGACGCTGCAGGCCTGGACCACCCGTTCGGTCACATCGACGAGATCGTCGTAGACGAGCGCGAACGGGATGGATATGCTGATGCAGCCAGCGGTATTCGAGGCGACACCGCACAGCCGCTCTCCGGAGAGGAGGAGGCCCCGGCACGCAGCGTCTACGGCGCCATCGGGGAACCTGAGGTCCTCGTTCATGTACATACGGGCAAGGGCGGCCGCGTAGCCCTGTTCGGAATAGGTGCCGTCGGCGAGCATTCCGGCGACGAGGAGCATCATCTGGGTGTCGTCGGTGAACTGCCCGGGTCTCAGCCCGGCGTTCGGGTGCCCGCGCCAGGCCCGGCGGTAACCCTCGTGGAGGCGCTGGAAGTCGGGAGGGGTGCTCTCTCGCGCCATACCGAGCGCATCGCCCATGGCAGCCCCGAGGAGGCAGCCTTTGAACTGATCGAGCATCTGGATAGGATCTCTCGCAAGATCTATCTTAAGGATTGTTATTTTGCGCGCGGGGGGCGTGGTCACGACGATGTTGCCGATAGATGCTGTCCGGGGACCGGGGAAATCACTTGTGGCGCGGCGGCAAGCCCTCCAATCAGGCTATCGGGGGGAGAGGGCCGTGCAATAGCTCTCGATACGGACGATCGACGCCGTGCTCCGGGCCCGAACGGCAGGAATAACTCGTGCAGAGAACCGTCAGAAAAATAGGGAGAAGGGCGTTAGAGGTCGTGCACGGGCACGTACCTCTTCTCCGAATACGCTACGACCGGACCGGCGAGATCGATCCCGAGCGCCTCGCGCAGGAGATCCTCGATGGTGCCCACGGTCACGAACTCAAGTTCGTTCCTGGCATCCTCAGGAACGTCATCGAGGTCCCGCTCGTTCTCCCGAGGTAAGATGACCTTCCTGATCCCGGCCCGGTGGGCCGCAAGAACCTTCTCCTTGATCCCACCCACCGGCAGAACGGCACCGGAGAGGGTCACCTCCCCGGTCATGGCGATCGTCGGATCGACCGCTCTTCCCGTGACGAGGGAGGCGAGCGCCGTGAAGATGGTCACTCCCGCTGAGGGGCCGTCCTTCGGAGTCGCCCCCGCCGGGACATGGATGTGGATGTCACTAGCGAAGAAGTCGAACCGGGTCGGTGTTGTGGCTGCGAGTCTCGAGCGGATCAGGCTGAGGGATATCTGGGCAGATTCCTTCATGACGTCACCGAGCTGGCCGGTCAGCGTGAGCTTGCCCTTACCGGGCATGAACGTCCCCTCGATGAAGAGTATGTCCCCGCCGACCGGCGTCCAGGCAAGCCCCGTGACGACGCCGGGCGGGTTTTTCTTCCGCGCCACGTCCGGTCGGACCATCTCCTTCCCGAGGATCTCCGGGAGCATATCCGCAGTCACTACGTAGGGGAGATCGGTGGGCCCCGAGACAACTTTAGCGGAGGCGAACCTGGCGATCCGCGCAAGCTGCTTCTTAAGTCCCCGGACACCCGCTTCCCGGGTGTAGCGGTCGATGATCACATCGATGACCTCATCCTCGATCTGGAGCTTCTTCACATCGAGCCCGTGCTCTTCGAGCGTCTCTGGAAGCAGGTGATCTTTTGCGATCGCGAACTTCTCGTTCTTCGTGTACCCTGAGATCTCGATAACCTCCGTCCGGTCGAGGAGCGGCGCCGGGATGGTCGCGAGTGTATTCGCTGTCGCGACGAAGAGCACGTCAGAGAGGTCGTAGGGGACCTCTAGGTAGTGATCGGAGAACGTGCTGTTCTGTTCAGGGTCAAGGACCTCGAGGAGAGCGCTTGCCGGATCCCCCATATGCGAGACGGCGAGCTTATCGATCTCGTCGAGGACGAAGACCGGGTTCTTCGCTCCGGCCCGCTTCATCCCCTGTATGATCCGACCGGGAAGCGACCCGATGTAGGTTCGCCGGTGCCCGCGGATCTCAGCCTCATCCCTGACGCCGCCGAGGCTGATCCGGACGTACTCCCGATCCAGAGCATCCGCTATGCTCCGTCCGAGACTCGTCTTCCCGGTACCGGGTGGGCCGACGAGGAGGAGGATCGAGCCCTGTTTCTCTTCTTTGAGTTTCATGACCGCGAGATGCTGGACGATCCGCTCTTTGACCTTCTCGAGGCCGTTGTGGTTGCTCTCAAGCACGCGGCGGGCCTCATCAATATCGATCGCTTTCTTCTCCTCGATCGTCCAGGGGAGGTCGAGGAGGAGGTCGAGGTAATTCCTGATCCCCTGGCTCTCGGGATGCTGGCTCCCGCCCGTCTCAAGCTTCTTGAGCTCAGCAAACGCCTTCTTGCGCACATCATCGGGCATCGTCGAGCGCTCAATCCGTTCCCGGTAGCCGTCTTCGCCGGATGCGGCCTCACCCCCACCGAGCTCCTCCTGGATCACCCGGAGCTGTTCACGGAGCATCGCTTCCCGGTTCGCCTTCCCGACCTTCTCGGAGGCCTTCCGGGCAACCTCGATCCGGAGATTGATGCTCTCGTTCAGGTCCGTCAGGAGGCGAAGGAATGCTGCGTAGCGCTCCTGGATGGAGATCGTCTCCAGGAGGAGCTGTTTCACTTCAACGTTCACCGGCATGAAGGGCAGGACAAAACCCATGATCTGGTCAACGGAGACCATCGTATCGATGGGGCGGGTGAACTGTTCGGAGTCCTGGAAGTTGCCGCTGATATCGTGGACAGCCGCCTTGATGCTCGCAAGCATCTCGGCCCGGGCATCCTCATCGAGGTCTGGTTCGTCCGGGAGCAGCTCATAGGAGGTGTAGAGCAGTCCGTTCATCTCCGAGAATGCTACTGTCTTCACCCGATAGGCTGCATGCGCAAAGACCAGGTACCCATCATCCGTGGGCTGTATGTGCGCTATCTCGAGGAGGTTTCCGATCGTATAGAGGGCATCAACCGGATTTTCTGAAAGCTCTGCATCGCTCCTCACGGTCAGCCCGACCGCGGAGACCGATCCTTTGCTCTTCACGGCAGCGATCAGCGCCTCCCCGATGGCCGCCTCGACCGGAAGCTTCGCCCGGGTCTCCGGGTAGACCACAGTCTCGAAGAGCGGTATGACGATTATATCTTCCCTGCTGGTGTCTGGTTGTGGTGAGTACATGATGACTCCAGATTGATTAGTTCGAGTTTACCTAACGTTATTGTCGGCCAAAAAAATTATCCGACCTTTCTCAAGATCTCCACAAGGAGATCCACTTCGTCCTCATCAAGCATCTGCACCATTCGATCGATCATCCGGTACAGCGCGTTCTGCTCGACGTTTGCTATCATCTGTCCCTTCTCGGTCAGGCGGATGTGCACGACCCTTCCGTCGTCTGGAGATCTCTGTCGGTAGGCACACTCTATCTGGACGAACCTATCGACCATCTCCGTGATAGTGGGTTTTGAGTTCTTCGTGATCTCGGCAAGTCTACTGAACGTCACATCGCGGTGCTCGTCGATGACTTTTAGATAGTCGATCTGTCTTGACGTTATATCGTCAAGCCCGCACTCACAGAATATTTCAGAGGAGCATTCTTCTTTGATAGCAAACAAGCGATCAAACACCTCAAACAGACGATCAACTCTTGCCGCCATAGCTATACCTGTTAGTTAGGATCTACCTAATCATAACTCTTGCGATGGTGGCCATGGGTGGGGGTGCCTGGAACACCCATCCAGGGGATCCATGACACGCCGAGACAATCCCTTGAGGACACGCCCGGCACACTGTGGCCATCACCAATACTCTGAACCGAAGGTTCATGGCGCGCTGTGGTGAAGAAGAGGCGCTCCCCGAGGTATCAGAGATACCTGTGGTTCTGCAAACCCTGCCGGGCCGCTCCAGCGAAGAACACACCGCCTGATCGCAGAGAGATCTCACCGAAACCGGCGAAGAGAGGTATTTTCAAAACAGAAACCAAATATCTATGAACAAAGATGATCACGTGGGAAATACTATTCGCTGTCTTCTCAAGCTTGATCCTCTTCTTCTATGGGATCGAGAACTTCTCCCGCGAAATCCTCGCGGTCGCGAGAGGCACTTTTGCTACCATCCTCAGCAAGGTGACAGAGCGGCCGCTCCTCGGCGCGCTCCTCGGCGCCGCCATAACCGCCCTCATCCAGTCGAGCGCGGCAACGACGATCATCACCGCCAATCTCATCAACACCGGGACGCTCTCGTTCATACAGAGTCTCGGGATCATCATAGGCTCAAACGTCGGGAGGACCGTCACCGCCCAGCTCGTCGCCTTCAAGATGACGGGGTTTGGACAGATCCTGATCCCGGCCGGCTTCCTCATCGGTATATTTGGACGGCGTTACAGATTCCTGGGAAAGCCCCTCTTCTACTTTGGTCTGGTGCTCTTCAGCTTAAACCTCATATCCACAGCGCTTGTACCGTTCCAGAGCGATCCCGCGCTCATTGGGCTCATCACCAGGTACTCAGCGCTCCCGCTCGCCGTCCTGATAGGCTTCCTCGTGACGACCGTGGTGCAATCAAGCGCTGTGACAACCGGTCTCGCTGTGATCCTCGCCCAGCAGGAGCTGCTCACCCTCCCACAGGCGATCCCGTTCCTGCTCGGCGCAAACATAGGTTCGACCACGCCGACCCTCATCGCCTCGATGCGGATGAACCTCCATTCCCGGAGGGCCGCTGTGGCTCACTTCGTCTTCAACCTCGGTGGGGTGCTCCTGATCCTGCCCTTCATCGGACCGTTCACCGGGATCGTCATGGCGATCGGCGGAGCCGAAGCGCAGATGGTGGCAAATGCCCACCTCACCTTCAACCTGATCATGGCGGCGGTCTTCCTCCTCTTCATCGGGCAGTTTGGAAAGATTGTCGAGCGGCTGGTGCCCGGAGATGAGCCTGAGATCTTGATGCGGACGCGTTATCTCGAGGACGGCGTCCCCGATGATACGCATCTTGGGTTTGAGCTGATCCAGAAAGAGCTCGGGCATGCCCACGAGGTCACGCTCAACCTCTTTCGGGCAGTGACAGCCTACCTCTCCACGTCCAGGGAGGCGGATTACCAGATGGCCGAGAGGCTCAAAAACCTCAACAGTCACCTCGATGAGAGGATCGAGCGAGCCCTCAGGACGATCTCTGCCAGACAGCTCTCGGACGAGGAAGCGACCGAGATGGTCTTCCTCGTCCGGATGTCAAACGAGCTCGAACGACTCGGTTACCTCGGCGTGGATTTCGGAGAGTTCTTCCACAGAGCAGCGCAGAACGGGAACGGCATCCCGGCCGATCTGGTGCAGAAGACGAAGGCTGTCTACCGGATCCTTGATGAGAATATCGTCGGACTCGGACACCTCTTCCCGGGGATAGAGGATAAGACCGTCGCAGAGCTTCGTGCCCGGGACGTTGAGCTCCAGCGCGCCATCAACAGGCACTACCGTGAACAGCTCGCCAGTCTTCGCGGGAGAGGTAATATCGTGGATAGCCGGTACCTCGAGGTCCTCTCGATCATCGAGGCGGCGAACGCCAAGGTGCGGGATCTCCGCAAGCTCGCCGAACAGTACTCCTACCAGAAGAAGAGCAGACCGGTGCCGATCAGCGGAGATGGCCCGCTTGCACTGCGTAGTCCAGAAACCGGGAGCGGCCGGGAGGAGGCCGCAGGCCACCCGACCGGATACCGCACCTCCGGGATCGGCGCACAGGAGGGGCGCGACGATCACGGTCGGGGCCTGTAGCCCGATCTTCTGATACATCACAGGATATCCTGCCGGCTTCCCGTGGTCCTGCACCGCTCGAGCAGACCTTCGCTCCGGGAGTGCCGGCACAGCCTCACCTGGCAGCACCAACAAACAACAATATATTTATAGTCAATGCTCCCATGTTGACATATGCCTCTCCCTCAGAAGAGCAAGCAACCCGTGTCCCGGAGTCTCCAGCACGGTGACATCTTGAAGTTTGTACCAGACGGCCAGGAGACCGGGATCCGGCAGAGACTCTCCGCAAGACCGGAGGAGATCGCATGATATCCTGCCTGGAGACGATACGGAGGCACCTGAGCTGGTGCCCGAGCGCGGTCACCGCTAGAACCCGCTGGAAGGGCGCTGTGCCCGGGGATGAGGGGGTGGGCGAGGCGAAGGCGGTAGGAGGGGACAGAACAGTGATGAGCGGCGCAGTCATGGACTACGGACCGGCCGATATTTCAACGGCCACGTCGGTGGCCATGGCGCTTGCTGGCTTCGGCCTCTTCATCCTCATCATATACCTCTCCATCGCGCATCCCCCCTCTGGAAATCTTCTTCTGCTCGCCATCGTCTTAGCCCTCGCAGGCAGGGAGTTGTACAAGGTTATGCGAAAGACCAGTATCGAGATCACCCGCGACGCCGTGACCCTCAGGCGACCGGTCCTCCCGGCGATCGTTATCCCAAAGGCCGACATCATAAAGGTTGAAGTGAGGGAGAGCAGACTTCCCAGGCTCCCTTGGCACATTGTGGCACTGGTTGGCGTGATACTCGTATCAGCAGTCGCCAATATCAATAGCAACCTCTCAAACCCGACCTCCATGCGGTTCATCCTCGGGGTCACAGCCGTGATCTTCTTCCCCGCGATGACGTACGGTACCTACGTGCGGACTCGATATCCGAAGATCGTAACTGTGACGACCGTTGATAAAAAGATCGCCACGATCTATGCGCCTGATCCAGGTCAGATAGCGCATATGCTGGAGGTGACCTGATTGAAGGAATCTTCGATGGGTATATTCCAGACTGGTCTTAGAATGCATGTATTCTCTGCAACCGTGGGGAGAGGGAGGGTATACGCCCTCCCAGGATCGGGAATGGGAGCCAGGCTATGTTGAAACCGTGGGTCAGACTCCTCCTTACGGCACTGGCGCTCTTTGCAGCCGCCATAGCCATCAGGTTCATCGCCCTGCTCCGGTACCCGGAGTATATAGGCCCGGCACACCTGGTATCATCGATACTGCTCGGGCTGACCGTGATCCCTATAATCCTCCTGCTCTTATCTTCGCGGTTCACTGTCACCGCCGATGTTAGCCCAGGCATCATGCGTACCTACAAGATCGTGGGGATAACCATAGCCGCTACCGTGACATTTCTTGGATCCTACTATGGATACCCGCCACTGTCGTGACGGGAGCGAGGTGACCTGCATCCCGGAGCGGCGGATATCCCCCGCCCCGGATCACTCCTCCATATAGAGCGCCTGGATGGCGACGACCTCGCTACTATCCTTAGCCTGTGCGTACTCTTCGAGCGGCTCGGCGTTCACCTCCAGGAACCGGAGCCCCCACCTGAAGGGTTCAAGGATCGCGCGGGCTTGCGCCTTCTCCCCGAGTATGTAGAGCGTCGCGGCCATCGCCTCCACCGAGGTCAGCTTGAATGGCCTGCCGAAGTTCACCGGGTTTGCGGCCACAAGAAACGGGAGCGCCCGGCGGTTACGCCACGAGGATACCGCACCAGTATCGAGTACTTCCCAGGAACAGTCGAGCGCCGTTATCGAGGGGAGATGCCGGTCGGCGGGCGAGACCGCCTGCTCCGCAGTAGGGTCGAGAAGGAGGGTTTGGCGGGGGATCTCTGCGATGGAGGTGATGATGGTAGTAAGTCCGCGCCTCGCAAGCTTCTTTACCGTGCATTTCCGCGGATCGCAGGTGTTATCGCGATAAGCATAGAGCCGTATCATCTGTCTTGTTATGGTACGCCGCCCAGGTACTAATCAATGTACGTGCTCGTCGCCCCCTGTATCGAGAACCCCGCGTACCGTGCTCGAGGAATAACGACTGCCGAGGATATCCAGCACTTCCGCCAGGCTATCAGACGATGTCAGCGCTTCTCCATCGACATGGTCCCTCTCCCCTGCCCGGAGACAATATACCTCGGGACTGATCGCCTCCCAGGCTCGTTCCTCGAGAACCTCGCGACACCAGAGTTTGCAACAATACTTGACCAGCTCGAAGAAGAGGTCCGTAGGACGATCAAGGAGCGTGGCGGGCCGCCGCTCGCGATCATCGGGGTGGACTCATCCCCCACCTGCGGGGTGAATGCCACATACTACTCATCCGAGAAGCAGCCCGGGCGCGGGGCCTTCCTCGCACGGTTCCCGGAGATCCGCGCGGTCGATGTGAAGGATTTTGCCCGGTATCGCATCTACCTTGCCGCCCCGCTCTTCTCCGAGGCGGAACAGGCCTACAACCTGATACTCCGCGATCTCCTCGAACAGCACCTCTTCGACGTCTACCTTCCCCAGGATGTGGGGGACACAAGCCACACCCGGTGCCGGGAGGAGCACGCAGCCATATTCGCGCAACATATCCAGGCGCTCCAGGACGCTGATATCGTGGTCGCGGTCATCGATGGCGCGGACGCTGACTCAGGGACATCCTGGGAGATGGGATACGCTTATGCTCTTGGCAAACGAGTGATAGCGCTCCGGACCGACTTCCGGATCGCCGGGCACCATGAGCGGGTCAACCTGATGCTTGAAGAGTCTGCGATCGTGGTCACGGAAAAGGAAGATCTGCCCCGGGCGCTCGGATCCCTGCTCGCCTGATCTCAAAAAAAGGCCCTCGATAACTCTACATGAGGAGCCTGGGCTACCTCGTTTGAGGACAAAAAAGAGACGTGGTATCGGATGTGTGATAACTGCATGGTGACCGTGGCAGTCCAGGGCGGTTGTGCCACCCGCCCCGGACGCCACCGCACCGGTGTATAGGGTATTTAGAGAGGTGCGCCCGGATCTGCCCCGGACAAGCTTTACCATGGCGTTGATGCAACTTTTCAGGTTTCACCGACCCCAGCCGTTCACTATGCCGGTCCGGGCCAACTGTGCCCATATGGCCCGGAAAGCAGTAGAGATTCCCCATTCTCTAACTGACTCTGGGGATCATGCGTTGATCAACGTACTATTTATTACTTTCTTTCAATGCCTTGCGTTGTGGGTTGGCATTGAGACCGTCATCGACGCTATGCATCACTGCAAAATGCTATATCCTTGGGCGCAAAATAAAGATTGTACATGGATTCAAACACCGACGCGGTCTCTCCCCTGCTCCAGGTCCTGAAAGAACAACCACGGGGTATGTCGGTCTCCGATATCGCTGCCGCTGTCGGAGTGAACCGGAACACCGTCTCCCGGTACCTCGACATCCTCCTCGTCTCAGGCCAGGTGGAGATGAAGGCCTACGGGAAAGCCAAGGTCTTCTACCTCTCACAGAGGGTTCCCATCTCTGCCATGCTCAACTTCTCATCGGACCTGGTGTTGGTGCTTGACCGCAACCGCCGGATCATCCAGGCGAACGATGCGATCTGCGCGTTTGCAGAAGTAGAACGTGACGGTATCATAGGAAAGTATGTTGAGGAATCGCATCTGGCCGCGCTCGACCACCCGCTGATACAGGATCGGATCGTCGAGGCGCTCAACGGCAGTGAGGTTGTGGAAGAGCTCCGCTTCCTGCGGCACGTTGAGGAACTCTTCTTTCAGGCCAAGTTCCTTCCCACCGCTTTCAACGACGGATCGCCGGGGGTCACCATCATCCTCGAGGATATCACCGAGAGAAGGCGAGCAGAAGAGGCCCTGCGCGAGAGCGAGGCGCTCTATCGGAGTCTCGTTGAGAACATAAACGATCTCGTCCTGAACGTAGACGAGACCTGCGCGTTCACCTACGTCAGTCCAAAGAGCCGGGAGATACTGGACTACACGCCTGAAGAAATGCTCAGAAAGGCTCCCTGGGACTTCATGGCTCCTGAAAAGGCAGAACGCGTCAAACTGCGCCTGACCGCACTCCTTTTCAACCCGGAGCCCAGAATTCTCTTCGAGTGGACGATGCTCCATCGGGCAGGGAACTCCATCATCCTTGAGGTGAGCGGGACACCGATCTACGATATGATCGGTGACTTCACCGGCTACCGGATGGTCTGCCGTGACGTCACCGAACGGGTTCACGCCACAAAGCGGGTCGCCCAGTGGAAATCATTCCTCTACTCGGTGGTCAACAACATCCCAAGCATGGTCTTTGTTCAGGAAGTGCAGGAGAACACGATCGTCTTCTCGAACCGCGCCGCGGAGACCTTCCTCGGGATGACACAGGAGGAGATGGCAGGAAAGCAGGCCAAAGACATCTTGCCGCCAGATATGGCAGCATTCCTTACCGGCGACGGCGATCGGGAAGTGACGGAACAATCGATCATCCGGGAAGGGGAGATCCGCCTCCCGGGCGGCCGGATCCTGTCCATGAAGAGGATCCCGATCTCTGACTCCCGGGGCACACTGCGGTACATGCTCGGGATCGTCGAAGATGTCACCAACCGCGCAGTCATGGAAGACCGTCTGGTCGCCGAGCGTGATCGGGCGAAAGGCTACCTGGACGCTGCCGGCGTCATGATCGTGGTGACTGAACCGGACGGTACGATCAATCTGGTGAACCAGAGAGGGTATGAGATCCTAGGATATGCCGGGGAAGACCTCATCGGGAAGAACTGGTTCTCGACGGCCGTCCCCGAACGCCTCCGCGATCGGCTCGCCCGAAACTTCGCCCGCCTGGTCATCGGCGAGATCGAACCACCACCCTGCGAGGAGATTCCGATCATCACCCGGAACGGTCACGAACGGCAGATCCTCTGGCACAACGCCCTCCTGCGCGACGCGGATGGGAAGGTCGTGGCGATGGTGAGTTCCGGGGAAGAGATAGTCGGGTAACGGCCTGACTCGCTTCGATCCGAAGGTCTCGGCGCGGATGGCCACCCCGAGCTGCCGCCCCCACACGCACCCGACGATCCCCCACCGCGAATTAAATACGCCCTACAACGCATACACTATATGGTGATACCCTGTGGCGGACATTCTCTTGATAGTCCTCATCGTCGTCGTGGTGCTGATCATACTGGGCATCGCAGCAGCACTCATAGGCATCTATAACCGGTTCTTCTCACTCAAGAACTCCGCTGAAGCGACACTCGGCCAGGTGAAGGTCGCGATGAAGAAGCGGCTGGACATGATCGAGCAGCTCCTCGGTGCGACGAAGAGTTACGCGGCCTTCGAGAAGGAGACCCTGACCGGGGTGACCGCGATGCGGGCCCGCATCGGCAGCGCCGGTCCGGATGGCCTGGCTGAACTCGAGCGTGAATCCCGGTCGCTCCTCGGGCGGCTCCTCGCCGTCGCCGAGAACTACCCCGATCTCAAGACTTCCCGGACGGTGCAGGACCTGATGGGGGCAGTCAGAGGGGTCGAGGACGAGATCGCCCGGCAACGCTACACCTACAACAACATCGCCCAGCAGTACAACACCATGACCGATACGATCCCCTCAAACCTGATCGCCAGTGTTATGGGATTTGTGAAACTGCAGTACCTGGAGTTCGGTGAGGAGATCGAGCGGGTCCCGGCGATATCATTCTGATAGGCCATGCGCATAACTGAGCGGCAACAGATCGCAATCCTCGTTGCCATCACCCTGATCATCGGAGTGCTGGCGGTCACTGGAGCCACTGCTCTTCCCGGGCTCTTTCGCGGAAACCTGGATGTTCAACACTACGATGCCGTCTTCTCTGAGGACGGTATCCTGGTTGAGCGCTATACCTACGACGTCCACGCATCGGGAGAGTACCGGATGCTCTTTCGCAACTGGGACGCGCCACTCACCTTCGGGGCCGTCGATCGGCCGCACATCGAGTTCTTGAGCATGACCGCACCACCCGGGACCATCGGGTATGTCAAAGATTTCGAGGAGGAGGTCAGGACAGCGGCCGGGAGCGCGAGCTCCTCTGACCTTGCGGTCATCCGGGACCTCGCACTCGCAGATGAAGTGGGGATATTCAACCCCGGCTACTTTGCCCCGGGGACCTATACCGTGGAGTACCGCTACCAAGTCCGGCCACCGGTCGAGTACGACGATGAGTGGGCACACCTGAATCTGAAACTCGTTGATGAACACGTTCCCTTCCAGGATCTGCGCATCACC